>Ga0187833_10002238_pt1 | contig 20974 bp, 13 predicted proteins | sample ETNtaG_37_FD_167968 | JGI IMG/M metagenome (GOLD analysis project Ga0187833, IMG submission 167968) | Marine microbial and viral communities from oxygen minimum zone, Eastern Pacific Ocean - ETNP2014_SV_400_PacBio MetaG (Illumina Assembly) | ecosystem: Environmental > Aquatic > Marine > Hypoxic...
TGCTAATGATTGTTTTCTTAATTAAACGGTTGAAGTCTTCGCAACTGGCAAATCAGATTGTTTTTGCTACTTCAAATTTACCTCAGGATGACCAACTTGCTTCTGTTGTTAGTAGGGAGGGGATTTCCGTTTTTAGGGGTGATCAGAGTAATGTAGTAAAACGTTATGTGGAAGCAGCACAAATGTATGGTTTTGAATATGTGGTAAGAGTAACTGGAGATTGTCCGTTTATTAACTCAGAAACGCTTGATTATTGTATAGGATCATGCATGAAATGGGAAAAGTTTGACCTTGCAACGACAAAAACTCTGTTCCCAAAAGGAATAGATTATGAAATATATAATGCTTCAACAATGAAAGAATTATACGATAGTGCCGCCCTTTCTCCGGGAGATTGTGAACACTTAACTCTATATTTTTATAATAATAAAATGAAATTCAATATAAGGGAAATTAAACCACGTCCGAAATGGCGATGCGAAGAGCATATCTTCACTGTTGATACGATGGAGGATTATAATAAAGCTAGACAGATAGCTGACAATTTTATTGATATTAATTTTAGTGTGGAATCGTTAATTGGAGCGGCAAATAAAAGGCATCACAGGATGAGAAAATAAATATATAAAAGAGCAATTTAATCATTATGAAAATTAGATATGGGAAAAATATAGATAGCTTTACATTAAAAAAAGATTTGGATAAAAGAAAATCTATTGAATCTTTTAGAGAAGCATGTTCAGTAATACGTCCTGGCGTGTTAATAAAAAATTGTCCTATATGTGGTAATAATAAAAGAAAAATCATTCAAACCATATATTCTTTTACTTACTATCAATGTTCTTCATGTGAGGTCGTTTATGTTTCTAACCCTCCTGACAATAAAAGTTTAGAAGCTCTTTATAATTCACAATTCTATAGTGAAGGTGTGACTAAAGTATTAAGGGCTAATGAAAATGTTATTGATTACAGAAGAAAAAACATTGCATGTCCTAAAGTTGAGTATGTTTTGGAAAACATGTCTACAACAAAAGAAACATGGTTGGATATCGGTTGTGGAGTGGGAGAGATATTAAGTGTTGCATTGGAAAAAGGCTTTAAATGCCTAGGTGTTGAAACGAATAAATTTCAGTTAGAATTTGCCCAAAAAAAGTTTAAGATAGACATTGTTAATGACTATATTGATGAAAATAACCTTGAACAGTATCGTCATAATTGGGGAATTATCTCATTGTTTGGCGTATTGGAGCACTTAATAGATCCGGTAGCCATAATTAAAACTATTTGCAAAATACAGACGAAAGATGACAATCTGGTTATTGAGGTCCCACATTTTCCAGCTATTTCCGCATACAGCCAGCTTACATTTCCGAATGAAATTAACAGGTTATTGCTTCCTCCGTTGCATCTGTTTTTATTTTCTGTAAAATCAATGGAAACTTTACTTGAAGCGTACTCATATGAGGTTACCAATATCTGGTACTTTGGACAAGATTTTTACGAATTCTTTTCTACGTTATCTCTTTTTGCAGAGAATTTGAATAACTCAATACTGCATGAGAAAATTTCACCACTTATCAATGATTTCCAGAAAATCATTGATAAAAACGAACTAAGCGATGAAATACTTGTTATAGCCAGGAAAACAGTTTAGCTCGGAACATATAAATATATTGTGCTTTTAAAAAAATGAGGTGCAGAAAATTTTTATTAAAGGGTAATCAAACTGAATATATCAAATGAAACATCAGCATGCAATAAAGAGAAGAGCCTAAGACTTTTAGATAGACCTGATGAAAAAGTTATTCCTGTGTGGTCTTTTGCCGTTATAGGCCATCCTAGAAGTGAAGATGAGGAAGTTATCGGTCAACCATTTGAACAGTCCCTACAGCTCTGCCAAAAGAACAAAGTAGATATTGTTTTTTTGGGAGGAGATAATATATTAGGTTACAACACTAGCTTTAGACGGTACAAAAGAGATGTTGACACTCTGGTAGGGCTAATAGACTCGATAAACATTCCTGTATTTGTGGTCCCCGGTAACCATGATTATTGTACAAGAGAACAAAAACAATATTTTGAAATGCAACTGAATAAATCATATATGCGGATAACACGTGAAGTGATCAATTTTCTCTTACTTGACACAATTGATGGGCATCTTGATGTTTTTGATGGTAGACAATTTCAAATGAGGTATCACAAGCCTTGCACAAGACGTTATTATTTTGAGCCGATTCCGAGAAATAGTGGATGGCCCATACCTTTTTCAGATGAACAATATGCACTTTTTGAAAAGACCCTGTGTGGTGGAGAAATCAGTCCCCTGCCGGATGATAAATTTGAATTGCCTCCTTTTTATGGAATCATCATGTGCCATCCCGTTTGGAAAGTGGACGGACACGACTGGAATAAGCGTTTCCACCCTCACTTGATAGGGAGGAATGCATTTGTATTTTGCGGAGATCATCAAACAAGCAATCCGGAATATGTCATAAGGGATGGGGTCCATTACATAAATACCGCTATATCATCGAATATCCCTAGTTTTGTTATTGGGCGTTTTTACAAAAAAGAAGGGCTTTTTCTTTCTGAAGAAACTTTTGATGGTCAGTCTAAACCTATGCAATTTAAGAGATTAGCATCTCATAATACGATGGGATAAAGTAGATGAGCAGAAAGTTGCCTCTTTTATTGAGAAGTTACATATGGAATATATGTTACATAGCATTACTATATGAGAAATTTCATTTTTGAGGAAGCTTTTTCAGTTGGTTCTCCATGGTGGCAGCCCTATTTGGTTTCGCCCCCTTGGATGCTTTATTTTTATTTTATTATTCCTGAGAAGATTTAATAAGTCTGCTCTTTCTTGTGAGAAGGGTATCTGACCTGATTCGATAAGAGTAAGAGTAAGAGTAAGAGTAAGAGTAATAATTGTGATGATAGTAAGAACAACCAATGAATCAGGCAGTTATTGGTGAATGTAGGAGTCGTAATTTCGAGATTAGGTAACAACAATCCCTGCAATTTCATAATGGCGTGTTGTTAGATGGAATATTTAGGGATCATTCCAGATGGATGATATTTAGGATGGATTTTGGTATGGAATGGGGGCTACATTTTTCAATGATAGAGGGATCACTAGTTTGTTGAAGTTTTCTAATAAGGCTGGTAATTCTGACTATAAAAGAAAAGGATCTTTTAAGAAAGAGAGTTAAAGCCGTTGTTTGTGTCAGGATGGTTGCCATTTTTCCTGAAAGTATATTTGGTCTTTAAAAGATTTTCAAAACTTCTTTCAAGGAACTGTTAGCACTTTCAGAAGCGGATTGCAGTTTTTTAATTTAATTTGTCGTGGCTAAAATACGACGTTCCCCTTAAATTGCCTTAGTAAAAGAAAATACATGAAATACAAAACAAAACTAAATATTTATTTAGTAGAGCCTGCCAATGATTATGTGGAGGTTGATATTAAATCAATTCCTCTTGGTATTGGATATGTTGGCGTTTACTGTAAGCATCAATTCAAAGACGATATAAGTATAAGCGTTTTTCGTACGCTAAAACCCTTTTTCAATAAAATCGAAAATGAAGAACCAGATGTTGTGGGCTTTGGATGTTATGCTTGGAACTATAATCTTACTAGAAAGGTGGCAGCTTTAATTAAAGAAAGATTTCCAAAATGTCTGATTGTATTTGGTGGCGCTAGTATTGAGTATGATCATGAAAATAATAGAACTTTTTTACAGGAAAACCCATTTATAGATTTTTTGATATTTGGTGATGGTGAACTTGCTTTTTCTGGTATTATTCAACTGCTGATGAGATGTCGTTATAATAATGATCGTATAAATATAATTAAATCTACACCTGTTGACGGTGTAAGAACTTTGAATGGAAAAGATATTGTGATGGGAAACCCTAGTTATACAGCTAAGGACTTAAGCATTCTGCCTTCACCTTACCTTACAGGATTCTTAGACAATTTTTTAGAAGATGTGCAATTAATGCCAATTATTCAAAATACGAGGGGGTGTCCTTTTAAATGTAGCTTTTGCGTTTCAGGAAGACAGTCATCTAAGTTGCGAAATTTCGCATTTGGACGAGTATCTAGTGAAATTGACTATATAAGATGCCGCTCAAAAAATGAAAATTTACGTTTCGCTGATGATAATTTTGGCATATTGAGTAGTGATATTGAAGTGGCCAAGTATTTAAGATATTCATATGATACATATAAATACCCTGCTAGTCTTAAGTTGGTTTCATCAAGAGTAACGAATGATAGAACCCGTCAAATAGCAAAGATACTAGAACCATTAGCTATAATGTGTCTTCCATTTCAAACATTAACTCCTTCTGTATTAATAAATATCAGAAGAACCCCGATTTCTGACAATGAAATAATTGAAAACCTTAAATTTGCGAAGAGAAATTGTATTGCAACAGGTTCATCGTTAATATTCTGCCTTCCTGGTGAATCATTAAAATCTTTTAAGGAGACTTTGGATAAAACTGTTGAGTTTAGGTTTGATTCTATAGCATTTGGAGTTCTGTGGCTTTTAAAAGGCTCAGAACTCGGAACTAAAGAAATGAGGGAAAAATATCAATATAAAAGTAAGTTTATGCTAAGCGAGAACGCTATTACATATTATAACAATTTATTTTCATTGGAGGCGGAGGAAATTTCAATATCATCAAAAGACATTTCCTTTGAAGATTGGAAAACAGGGTTACAATATCGTGCCCTTGTGAACATGATGCTTTATAACGGTTATGCAAAAGAACTTTTTTTGCATTGTTTAACATTTAATATTAAATTTACAGATGTAATACATGAGCTTTTTGACAATCCAGAAAAGTATCCTATCATAAACAATGCATGCATAGAGTATAGAGAGGAGTATTTGGGGCTCATGCATGATACGGAAGAAGATCTTTATAAACACATAAAAGGCAAAATAGATAAGATGCGTGAAAATAAAGAAAGTATTGAATTAACAGGTCAGAACAGAATAACATACTATTTCCTTACAAGGCTTTTTTTTGATGATCCAGTTCATAAAGTCTTTGATGAAATCACTGATTGCATTCTCAGTTTATATAAGGGCAAACAATCGGTTTTATTCAGTGAATTAACACTGCACCTAAAAGATTTAAGCATCAAGTTAATTATTAATCCGAAAATACAGTTTCAAGATGAAATAAAATTTAAATCCAAATACAACTTAACAAAATGGATAGAAGAAGGATGCATCAATCAGCTTGGGAACTATTTATTAGCAAAACACAAAATATTTTTCCTGAGGTCACGTAACAGTGATGGTATTAAATATGCAATCAAGAAGAACGAGAAGAATAAAATAAATTGTTTTTATTTCTTCCGGTACTTAAACTCATCTCATCACCGTCGAGTTGTCTATGAGAACGCCTCTTCATCAAAAACTGAAGGTAAACGATTAAGGCATGAGCCCATAACTACCTGAAAACTTAGTAGTTATTGGCACAAAATACAATTATTAATTTGGAAGTGAGTTCTATTTTCAATTTTTGAACAAATAATCGATTTTCGGACCCGTCCACCCTCACTAAACATAGGGGTGGAATATTACGGAGGGAATAAGAGATATTCCTTTTGGCGAATCCATACCTATAATATTATGTTTTACCCATGGGCTAACGCCTATGGCACTTAAAACCTAAAAACTAAGCTTTGTTGTACATGTCCTCTATCAACTTTCTCTTGAATCTCAACGTGTCTTTTGATGACTTCCTCATCAATGCCTACAGTTGAAGAGAAAAAACCTGGAGACCAAAATTCGTTATGGCAATATATCTTCTTAACCCAATTAAAACGTTTACACACTTCTCGACTTGTGTTGGATTTGATCTTGCCCACAATTGCCGAAACAGAGTATTTCGGAGGTATTACTATAACCAGATGCTGCTGATCATGCTGAATATTATATTTCTAAGTCGTAATATCCGGATGATAGCCTTGGATATAAAACAAACGATTTCTAAGACACTTCTTAAGTTCACTTTTTAATATCTTTTTGAATCCTACGACAAAGCTAAAAATTTTCTGATGTTCACTCATTATCTGGGAATTGTATTCTCTTTGATAAATGACAATATTTAACTGTTCCAAACACAAACACCTCAAACATATTCGTTGTGGGTATAAAAGCATAAATTATGTTTGTTGACTATAGTTACCGTGGGGGCTTCTATACTGCAAAAAGATAGCCTTAAAAAGTTAAACCAGGCTATTTTGTATTTTTAGAATCAATGGTGCGCATGGAAACAGGCCCAGACCCTTTGGTGTCAGAAGTGATGCCCCTGCATACGACATTCAAAAAGATGATAAACGACATTCAACTGTCTGAAGTAACGGCAACAGGAACACACCCGAAGGAATGTCTAAAGGTACTCACTCAAATCCTTGATTTTATTATTACTCAAAAGAATTATCAGCATTCTACAATTTAAATTTCCACTATCTTATTTGAAAATTTAATTAGATAAGAAGCATATAAATAATTATGGAGGATTGAGCTGTGAAGCAGAATGAAAAAAGCTTTAAAACGTCGTTTGGAAAGGAAATAGAATTTGTCCCGGATCTTTTTGAGTTTTTCCAGAAAACACGCTCAAGTTTTTTTAACCCTCCCCGTTTGGGAAACTATTTTGAGAAAATTAGCATAAATGTTGCTGGAGGCCAAGATAAATTAAATTTTAAAGAAATTGAAAAAAAATTTAAAGATTTTAGAAAAAACGGAACAAAATTAGGAAGTTATGGCAATGAGGGATGAACAGAGTTTTATAACTTCATCAGGAGACAAAGTTAAGTTTATAGATGGCTTATACGAATTTTTTCAGAAAGCTCGTAAAAGCGATTATTCCCATTTAGAGACATATTATAAAGATTTAAGCGTGAATATTGCCGGTGGTGCCGATAAACTAGAATATGACTATATTCGTGACAAATATAATAAAAAGAATAAGCCAATTACCAGACTAAGATTATTAGGCTATGCTCAAAGAGTCGCAAGGGCTTACAGTTTTATAAGAATGTTGAGTGACACAAGAAAAACTTTTCCCTTCAGTAAATCCTTAGATATAGGTTGTGGTTATGCTATACAACCCAGAATTATGAAAGGATTAGGATTGGTAAATGAGGCTGTAGGTATTGACTTGTATGACCGCTGTACTTCTATAGATGAAAAATATTTGAAAAAACAGCAAAGGAGGATTCATTTGTATAAATATTTAGAATGGATGCAGAACTTGACCGATAAATTTTCAAGGATATCTACATCAGATCTAAAACGTGTTTTATTAGAAAGATTTCCTTCACCGAGAACTTCCTATAAAAATGGCTGGGGAGAAATGTTAGATGAAGGATTTTATAACCTTAAGTTCGTAAGAGACCCTCATTTGGATAGGTTTATTAGCGGAAATGTTTACGAGTTAGAAGAAAAGTTTGATTTAATTACGTCATTTTCTTCGCTTGAATATTTTGATTCAGAGTCTTTGTTTAAGAAGATATCGGATTCTTTACAAGAGGACGGGGTATTTTATGTATGTGTAAACAACTGGTGGCACCCGGGTTTTCATTTAGGAGAACACTTTCCTTATGCACCACAAAGGTTAGCTAAAGATGAGTATCTTCAATATTTGCACAAGTATCAGCCGGAGAGTGTGAATATAGCCGAATCCTGGTATAATTATTTTGATCCCAGTCATCCTACTATTTCCGACTATATACAGACAGGAAATGAGAATGGATTGATACCATTGAGCATCAAATCTCATATCAGACCTAGTCCTTTTGCCTTAGATAAAAGAGGAGTAAACTCTTTAGGCTATTTGGAGTTTCATAACGAATCAATTGAAGAGGTTTTAAGCGATATCCAAAGATTCAGACCGGATATACGAATAAGTGACATTATTCCATTCGCTTTTTCCATTATATTCAAGAAAATTGATAAGAGTAGAAAACTAGATAGGAAAAATTTTAAAAAAATCTATAAAGAATTGGATTTTCACTATCAACCTGACAATCCAATTATGAAGTTGTTGCGGCAATTTGTGATTAAGATATTAAAAAGGTAAAGATTAAAACAGCTTAGTACTGGCTGTAAACTTTAAAACAGAGATTGATGGACTTAAAGGAAGAAAAGTGAAAATTTCATTTATTATCCATGATTATCATCAAAATAGAAATGTATTTCCTATGGGTATAGCATATTTAGCATCTGTTCTTAAAGAAAAGGGACATGACGTTCATGTTTATAACATGGCTATTTATCATTATTCTATCAGTGAGATGCTAGAGCTTTATAAAAATCACCGTTTTGATGTCATTGGCATAGGTTTCATTTGCGGTTACTACTCTTTTAAAGAAGTGACTAAGATTTGTGATGCTTTAAATACTATCGATAGACCTCGAGTTATTCTTGGAGGCCATGGACCTTCTCCTGCTCCTGCCGCCGAATTCTTTTTAAAAAGATTGCAAGCTGAATTTGTGGTACTGGGAGAAGCTGAACTTTCATTACCGATGTTGATTGATGCCTTAGAAAAGGGAACTTCTTATACCGATCTGCCAGGAATTGCTTATCGGGATAGTAATACCGTCTATTTCAATAAACGAATGGATCCGGTTAAAAACCTGGATACCATCCCATTTCCTGCGTGGGAGTTGTTTCCAATGGAATCGTATATTGCTAATCATCCGGAGCCGACCAAACCAGAAGATCGATTTGGTAATGTGTTCACAAGCAGAGGCTGCCCATTTGTTTGTAATTTTTGTTATCGCATGGAACGAGGAATTAGAATGAGATCTGTAGATAATGTTATGGAGGAAATAGGCACATTGATTGATCGGTACAAAATTAACTATATTCAATTTCAGGATGAATTAATGATGGTTAGTGAGAGAAGGATACTTGAATTATGTGATGGGATTGAAAAAAATAAGTTCAAATTCGAATTTCAATTCAATGGGCGGCTAGATATCGTAACACGGGTTATGCTGAAAAGATTAAAGGAAGTAGGCTGCCGCTTTATAAATTACGGAATTGAATCCGCTGATCAAAAAGTCCTGGATAATATGGACAAAAGATTAACGTTAGAGCAGATTCATAAAGGGCTCCAAATGACTATTGATAGCGGGATAGATCCGGGAGTAAATATACTCTTTGGGAATATAGGGGACACAAGAGAAACCTTTAAAAAAGGTTTTGAATTGCTTAAGAAATATGACACTTTTTGTCAAAACCGTACCATTAAACCGGTTACTCCTTTCCCCGGTACGCCATTGTATGACTATGCAATAGATAAAGGATTGCTGAAAGATGCGGAAGATTTTTACATAAAACATATTAATTCAGATAGCTTTACGGTTAATTTTAGTAATGTGCCTGACGAGGAGGCATATAAATTGATTTTTGATGCAAACAGCTTCCTTATTAAAGAATATCATAGAAGAAAAGGTGAGGCTCAGATTGAAGGACTCAGACGTCTTTACTTTGAAAAAGATGCAAACTTCCGAGGTGTTCGTTAAAATATAAAAACCTGAGCAGTTTGAAAAAAATATTTATCATGTACTACAAAATTTACTGTCTGGTACACGGGGCGCAATATAACAGCAATGACTTTATATAAGAAATACATATTAATTACTATTCATAATCAATGTGTTGGTTTCTGGTTGAGTGCGGCCAAGATCTTATCGCGAAACTATAATATTGTCATTGTATGCAGAAATCATGAAGCCAAAAAAAAGTTTAGAACAATCCTCCCCGATTTAAATGTATCTATAGAATGTCAAGAATATTTTTACGAAAAGAAGGAAAATATTAATTTAAACCCTTTAAGAGAAGCTTGCTTAATAGAAAAAAAATATGGAGAAACATTTACTCAAATTATGTCTTATGATAGAGGTATGGGTAAAGGTTACATTAGTAATGCTGAAAAACATCCGGATAGTGGGAAGGCCTTGTGGTCTCATGGAAGGAAAATAAAAGAGCTTTTGAAAGAGTTTCTTTTATGGGAATATATTATTGATAAATATTCACCAATCCTTATATTAACAAAAACTCATAACGATATTTTAAGCCTGATCGCAAACTATAATAGGATTAGATATTTAGGGTTAGGTAAAGCAAAATACGGGTCTCGTTTTATGTGGATTGATAATAAACATTATCAAAGTTTAAAACTTATGGAAAAGACCAAGGAATATGTAAGCAAATATAGAAAATTAAATAAATTTCTTTCCAGAGATTATGTACATGACTTGTCTTCCATACATGTCTTTAGCAGATTCTATTATGATATTCCTACTTCAATTAAAGTAATAATAAAGCTATTTATCTATGATGGATATAGAAAAATAAGAGGAACTTATAATAGAGATTCATATAAACCATGGGGATGGATACCCGTTATTTTGAGGAGATTATTCCGGTATAGTTACTTTAAAAAATATGGGAAAAAACCAGATGAATTAAAAGGAGTCAAGTTTGTCTATGTCCCTCTGTCTCAGGAACCGGAGATTTCTCTCTCATCTTTTTCGCCGGAATTCACCAATTCCATGGAAATGTTGACGTGGGTATCGAAGTCATTACAGGCCGATACCTTTCTTGTGGTTAGAGAGCATCCTGCCAGTTTTGGTGTTCGATCAAAGTATTTTCACGAAAATTTAAGAAGAATAAGCAATGTTATTCTGGCCTGTCCTGAAGCGTCAAGTTGGGATTGGGTTAAATGCTCGAAATTAGTTGTTACTATTAGCGGAACTGTGGGGGTTGAAGCCGTATATTTTAACAAGCCGGTTCTTATTTTTGGCAAGCATCAGATAATCAGACATCTGCCCACTGTTCGTTACGCAAATAGTTTAGCTACGACAAAAGGAGCTCTCAATGAGTTACTGTCTATTTCAGAAAATGATAAGCTTTTTAAAGTATCAAAAGAAGCCCTTTATCAAGCTCAAATGGATGTTTCCTTTGAAATGCCCGGCTTTGAGAAAACTACAAAAAGTGATAAATTGCATACTATATTTGCCGATGTAGCCATTGCAAGACTTAAAGAAAGTTATGATCTATAAATCTTAGGATTTTCCGTATGCCTATTCCAATTATTACACCGCTTAATCATTACTTTAAAGTTTATTATGGATACACTGGGAAGAAACTCTACATTCTATGTTTAATTATCTTTTGGGGAGCTATCAGTGAAGGTTTTGGTATATCAATGTTATTGCCTGTTCTTAATATTAATAAACCGGAGTCCGCACTCGATCCATATACGAAGACCATCTACCGGTTACTTGAATTTTCCGGGATCGAGGTATCCTTACTCCCTTTACTTGTTCTTCTCTTTATAGCTTTCTTATTTAAAGGAGCTTTTTCTTTCTTGCAGACCTTTCTTTCTTTACATATTAGCACTAACATAATAAAAAAAATGAGAATCGGACTTTGTCAGAAGTTTAAGGCTATGAACTATAGTTACTATACAAATGTAAGTATTGGATATTTAAATAACATAGTTACTACGGAAACTGATAGAGCACTTGCAAGCCTTGATATATTCACAAGGGTCCTTGTTAGCATTATATTCATTACTATTTATGTTTCAGCTGCCTTTATTTTTAACTGGAATGTGACCTTCGTCGTACTTATCACATGTTTTTTTATGTTTGCTTTATTCAGAATTTTATCAAGGACTTCAAGGAAAATATCGATACTTCTGTCAGAAACAAATGCGCATATCCAGTCCTTGCTTATTCAAACGATATATAACTTTAAATATTTAAAAGCTACAGATAGTTTTACCAATGTTTTTAGACACCTGTTTAAGAAAATAGATGAACATCGTAGTTATAGGTTTAGGAATGGTATATTGTTAGCAGTACCTCAATCTATTATTGAACCTGCCTCGGTTCTTTTTTTATCTGGGCTGCTTCTGTACTATGTTAGTTATAAGGGAATACCGATAGCGGAAATTGCGGTTCTTTTGCTTTTTTTTTACAGGACTTTTTCACGTGTTTTTCGATTTCAGATTGATTGGCAAAAGTTTAACGCAAGTATTGGAGGGATCGAGACGGTTAGAAAAGCCACAAAAAATCTCGATCTAAATCGAGAATTTTCAGGGTCTCATTGTATCAACAATTTTAATAAGGAAATAAGATTAGAGCATGTAAATTTTAGCCATAATTCAAAACAAACACTTTTTAATATTAATATGGTCATACCGAGGAATAAAACTATCGGTATCGTTGGCGAGTCAGGTGCGGGAAAGACAACACTTTTTGATATTCTTATAGGTTTGTTGGCGCCAGAATCGGGAAAGGTTACCGTAGACGGAGTTGCATATAAATATTTAGATTTTGCCAGTCTCAGAAATATTATAGGCTATATAATTCAGGAGCCTGTTATTTTTAATGACACAATAGCAAACAATATTTCTTTTTGGGAGAATAATTTGGATGAAAAGACTATTAAATCAAGAATAGAAAACGCTGCTTATTTGGCAAATTGCGTTGATTTCATTAATAGATCTGAGGATGGATATAATACAGTTATAGGAGACAGAGGGATAAAATTATCCGGCGGTCAGCTCCAGCGTATTGCAATCGCAAGAGAAATATTTAAAGATCCTCTCATAATGATATTTGACGAGGCGACATCGTCTTTAGACACAGAGTCTGAGAAATTTATACAGAATAGTATTAATTCTATGATGGGCAAGAAAACTTTGATCATAATAGCCCATCGGCTGTCTACAATAAGACATTGTGATTATATTTATGTATTAAAAGAAGGAAGGATCGTGAACGAAGGTGGTTTTGATGAATTATATGAAGACAAGAATTCTATATTTTCTAAAATGTGTCAAGCTCAAAATGTACAGGAAAAGTGATTCTGGTTGCCTTTTTATGTAGGAGAAATATTTTATAAATGAAAGTCGTTTTGCTATCAATATATCCGGATATTAAATCGTTTGGGCTGAGAACTTTATCTGCATGTTTGAAAAAGGAAGGACATGATGTTCGTCTTGTTTTTTTGCCAATGTCTTTTACGGAAAGATATGAAAAAAGTATATTAAAAGAAGTCGTTGATATTTCCGAAGGGGCCGGGTTAATAGGGATATCTTTGATGACTAATTTTTATGATAATGCGATTCAAGTTACCAATTTCATAAAGGATCGTCTCGATGTTCATGTTATTTGGGGTGGGATACATCCAACCATACGTCCCAAAGAATGTTTGAATTTTGCAGACATGGTATGTTTGGGTGAAGGTGAAGGAGCTTTGCTGGAGCTGGGAAAAAAAATTGAACAAGGAGGATCTTATTTAGATATAGAAAACTTGTGGTTTAGAAATAAAGGCAAAATTATTAAAAATCGAATACGGCCGTTAATACATGACCTCAGTGATATTCCTAATCCAGATTATGACTATGTAACTCACTATACGTTAAACAATGGACGCATTCAGAGAATGACTGAAAGTTTAATGGAAAAGCAATTAGGGAATATATTAGGAAACAATATCTATGGAACGATGCCTACTAGAGGATGTCCTTATTCATGCACTTATTGCTGTAATAATACACTCAACAAAATGTATTCCAAACAAAAGTCTGTGAGGAAAAAAGGAACAGACAGCATTATACAAGAGTTGCTTGATGCGAAGAATAGAATGCCTTTTATTGACTGGATAACTTTTGATGATGATGCTTTTTTAATGTGTTCTGTAAGGGAAATAGCGGAGTTTTCCAAAAAATACAAGGAAAAGATAGGTATGCCCTTATACGTTTCCGGAGTAACTCCATCAACACTTTCTAAAGAAAAATTGTCAATGCTAGTTGATGCTGGTTTAATTCAGGTTAGGATGGGGATCCAATCTGGTAGTGAATCTTCAAAGAATCTATATAATCGTTCTCAAAGCAATCAACAAGTACTTAAGGCGGTAAAGATTATAAATGAATTCAAAGATAGAATATTGCCTCCGAAATATGACGTTATCCTTGATAATCCTTGGGAGAGTGAGCATGATTTGATAGAAACTTTATTGTTTTTTACAAGTTTTCCAATACCATATCGTCTAAACTTTTACTCACTTAATTTTTATCCCGGAACGGATCTATATAGAAAAGCCAGAGAAGAAGGTGTTATAGTGGACGACATGGAAGATGTTTATCGTAAACATTATAAACGCTGTAAGCAGAATTATATAAACAGCCTCTTTTTTATGCTTAATAAATATGCTTCTAGTGATCAACGTGTCTCGTTGAGGACAATGACTATGTTGACAAGTCCAGTTGTGAAGTGGCTTAAGATGCGCTGGTTGTTATATGGTGTTTGTACTCTTCCGCTTATTATGAATCGATTAAGCTATTTGTTTCATAAAATCATAGAAGATATCAGAACCGGAAATTGGTCAAGGATATTCGGCTACATAAACAGGAAATTTTTATTCAAATTGCAAAGACCGTTATGATTCTGCTTTTAGATTCAATTACCAACAATATCATCCTTTGTTTCCTTAATTATTCTCTATAGTACGTTAAAATTATGATATGTGCGGAATAATTGCCATTATAAGTTTTAAGAACCACAGGCATAACATGGAAAAGCTTAATAAGATGGCGAAAATGATCAGACATCGTGGTCCGGACGATGAAGGTTTTGCCTTGTTTGATAGGAAAAACAACTACCATAAACTCTTTTTTGGTGATGATACGCCTGAAAGTGTTATTAAATCTGATTTAATATTTACACCTAAGGAGAAATATCAATACTCCTCAGAGCAATTTACGGTAGGACTTGCACATAGAAGATTGTCCATAATAGATTTGACTGCTTCAGGCCATCAACCCATGTGTGATGAGTCTGGGAGATATTGGATAACATATAATGGAGAAATATATAATTTTAGAGAAATTAGAGGTGAACTAAAGAAACATGGGTATAGCTTTTTTAGTAATTCAGACACAGAAGTTATTATAAAAGCTTATATGGAATGGGGAAAGGAGTGTCAGAATAAATTTAATGGTATGTGGGCTTTTGTGATTTGGGATAAAGTAAGTAAGAGCTTTTGGATATCTAGAGACAGGTTTGGTGTAAAGCCACTATATTACATGATCCATGATGATTTTTTTATTGTTTGCTCAGAGATTAAGTGTATTTTGACGCTCTTGCCTCTTTACCCTAATCATATGGAAATGTATTCTTATCTCCTAGACGGTCCAAGTGAAGCCAACAAGTACACCTTTTTTGATCAGGTTTACCGTTTTCCATCGGGACATAGTTCAACATATTTTGTTCATGAAAGGCCTGTGGAGTTGTCTTTTGATAAGTATTGGGAACAAGAATTGCCATCTCAGGGGAAATCTTTTTCGGAAATGAGATTAAAAGAGTATGCAGATGAGTATTACTACTTATTAAAGGATTCTGTGAAATTAAGGCTTTATGCAGATGTAAATGTCTCATGCGCTCTTTCTGGTGGGCTGGATAGCTCATCCATCGTCTATCTTGCCAGTAATATATTAAAGGAGCAAAATAATGATTCAGCATTTTTGTCAACGGTCTCAAATGTTTATAATAATAAGGAAGACCAGAGATATGATGAATCAGTGTATATCGATATCGTGTCAAATAATTTAAATATAAAAAATGTTAAAAGTGAACCTGATCCTTGCAATCTATTAGAAAAAAGTAAGTATGGCCTTTGGTGCTTTGAGAGTTGTTATGATTTTGTGCCACTTCAATTGCATAGCACTTTTGGTCTATGTAAGGAGAACAACTTCAAAGTGAATTTAGATGGACAGGGTGGGGATGAAATCCTTGCTGGGTACAATAGGTATTGGAGGAATTATTTTGCTTCACATAGTTTTAGTAAAGATTATTATTTGTCATTGTTGTTTGCCCCGCTAGCATTTAAACAAAAACTTAGAGCCATTGTCTTGAGGGACCCCACAGCCAATCCAGGATCCATTTTAGGGGATTCTTTTGGGATAAAAGTTGATGAGGATTATAGGGCAGAAAGAGTGACAAAAGACAATTATGTTGGCATATCAGTTAATGAAACGCTTCGAACCAGTTTAAATTATAATTTAAAAAATCATTTGAAAGATATGGATTCGTTTCCTATGGCATACAGCGTTGAATCAAGACAACCTTTCATGGACTATCGATTAATTTCGTTTTTAAATAAGGTCCCCTCTTGCTATAAATTGAGGAAAGGCTGGACAAAATATTTAGCCCGGATTGCCTTTGAAAACAAGTTGCCACATAGAATAAATTGGAGAAAAGACAAACTAGGGTGGTCTCAACCTATAAGAAAATGGCTTTCCGGGGAAATGGGGATGGTAGTTTGTGATGTCATTAAAAAGAGTAGCTTTCTTTCAAGCATACTTCCAGATGGATTCAAAGAAAAAATAACTTTATTGCAAAGGGATCATCATAGGCCTCTTTTGAGGTTGTTTAATTTGGCTTTACATTATGATTTGTTTTTTAGTGGTGACAAAGAAGAATATCTTCAATGAAGAGTGAGGTAATAAAGGATATATGGCAAAAGAAACATTCTTTTAAAAAGCCCTGCAAGATTAAAGATAATGATATTACATTAAAATATTTGCTAAAATATATTCCTCGAGATAAAGATGTAAATGTTTTGGACGCTGGTTGTGGAGATGGAAGATACGCATACAAACTCGCAAGCCTTGGATACAAAAACATCTTTGCCGTAGATTTGTTTGAAAGAATTCAAACCGATAAATATGTCTATAAGCAATCAAGCATAGACAGCCTGCCCTATAGAGACAATTTTTTTGATTTTGTATATTCTAGTTCGGTAATATACTATTTAAAAGACACTGATAGAGGCTTCATGGAGATTAAGAGGGTATTAAAAAAAGACTCTATAGTATTGTTGACATCTCATACAAGATATTCATTGTTTACATTATACTACCAGCTGCTGACTTGTCGTGGCTTGAAACCACATCTAAAGACTGTGAAATATCACAATTCCTTAGAGTACAAGAAGATGTTGGAGAAGAATGGTTTTGAAATATTATTATTGGATGGGTTCAAGCTTTCTTTTTTTCTTTATCCTGCTTATAAGAGAGTAGTTGATAAAATATATAATTTGACAGGATTTAAATTGCCCGAGTTTGAAGACAAAATTACATCAAACAAGGTGCTAGCTTTACTGAAGTCGATATTTGCGTATCACTTAATTATAACTGCAAGAAAATAACAACCCTGTTTGCAAATGTAATATTGAATTGGTCGTGATTTGGATGATTATTTTTAATTAATGCAACATCCGCCTCATCCTACTGTAAATGCCCGTTGATATAATCCTTGATATTCCAAACAGTTTTCTTAAAGAAGCTAAATATACTGTTGAGAACATACTTTATCCATTCAATGAAAAGTTCGTTGTTATTGATAAAACTCTCAGTTTAGAGGGAAATGTCAGAAAAATTATTTACTGTACTGAAAATTCAGTTCATCTTAATAGCGCACAAAATAACAAAAATAACCTATACGTTATTCTGGAAGATTCAAGTCTTGTTTTCTTTTCTCGCTTTCAAACGTATGATAGTAAGGAAATATTATACATTAAAAATGTTCCATGCCTTTTTCCCCTAAAACAAAAAAGAATAGATATAGGGAGAAATGTTCTTTCTTTTGATATCTTTGCAGCTTCATTCTTCTTTCTTAGCTGCTGGCAGGAATATTCAGTCTCAGATAGAGATAAAAAAGGGAGGATTCCATTAAAAAAGACACTTCAATATGAATTGGATATTATCAGGCTCCCTATTGTAAATGAATATTTAAGAATTCTTGAAGGTTATATGGAAAGGTTATGGGGAGATAGAATTCCTTCTAAATCTTTGCCTGGTGGTGGTGGTACATATGTAGCGTTGTCACATGATATCTGCCGTGTAGATTTGCCATTTAAGGAATATTTCAAGCATAGCCTTCGTAACCGGAGATATATTGAGATGAATTTCTCCAATTTAATAGATATGGCAAAAAATACATGGAGTAAAAAGAAATACTTTAAGATAATTAAAGATATTGAAAGAAAGCATGGCGCTGTATCAAGTTTCTTTTTTCTTTCTGATTATCCTACTGAGCACAGATTATTCGTGGATGGAGCAATAAATTCATTAGAAGAATCAGGTTTTGGAATTGGACACCACATTTCTGATAAAAGTGTATTTGCAAAGGAACTTGGAAGTGATAAGGCCAGGTTTGAGAACTTTAATTCAGCTTTTATAGGAGAGAGAGTCCATACTCTGCGATTTGATGTTCATAGTTTGTTTCTGCAATTAGAGGAAAATTCTTATGATTATGACAATTCGTTACTCTTCGCGGAAAACCTGGGATATAGGACAGGTTTCAGCTATCCACACTATCTCTTTGATCCCGTAAATAAGAAAACATTTAATACATTAGCTTTACCGCTAAATATTATGGATGGAACGCTTGTTGATGGGAAATATCTTGGTTTGGATGATGGAAATGCGGAACAAGAGTTGTTCCAGTTTGTTGATAATAATATAAACTATGGCGGGGTTTTATCAATTTTGTTTCATCTTAATTTCTTTTGGATAAATTCAAAGAGAAGAGTTGCTATCTATGAGAGGCTTTTGAACTATTTTAATGAAAGAAATATTAAGGTTGGAACATGCGAGGAAATATATTACTGGCATAAGGACGCACGATCTATGTATTAATCAGAAAGATATTACTAAAAATATAAACATGAAATATGTCTTTATAAGTAGAATGTTTTCAGGAATGTTTGAATCGATAAAAGAACAGCAATGGAAACCCGCCGGCATTCCTACATTTACAAAGTTGATCGAGACATTGGCGTCAACCAAAGAGCTTATATGGTTTATTGTCTGTAGGACGAAAGAAGAATCAGCAGTTGTAAACGATGAATATCGTCAAATTGTTTTTAATAATATCCGTTTGATTATCATTCCTTATAAATATATCCTTAATTCTGGTAAAGTTAATGCCTCATTCACTACAATATGTGCTTTATATTACATCATAAAAAAGATAAAAAATTTTCAGAATACGCTTTTCTATACGGATAGAAGCAATATAGCCATTGCCGGAGTTATAAAAGTAATGTTCGCTGCGCCTGTTGTTGTACGCATATTAGGTGTTTATCCGGATCAGAAGAAACTGGCAACGAGTACCTCTCACAAGCTGTTTAGCCTTGTAACATATATTTCTTATAAAATAAATTATAACCTTTTTGTTTGTACTCAGGATGGCAGTGGCGCTGAATTTTATCTGGACAGGCTGCTTGGAAGGAACGCAAAAAAAACTATTCTTCTAAACGGTATTGATTGGAATTTAAAAGTCACCCCTCCCATGAAAAAGCCAGAAAAAATCATTTTACTATATGTGGGGAAAATTATTATGGATAAGGGGATCTTAGAGCTAATTGAATCTTTCAGTAGAGTAGCGAAAAGCGAGAGAAATGTAATTTTAAAAATAATAGGGAAGGGATGTTTATTCGATAAAGTTAAAAGAATCATAGCGGATAGAGGCCTTGAAAATAGTATTCAATTGATTGGTTCAGTAAGCTTACATAAGGTCAAAGAGTATTACCTGAGCTCAGATGTTTATATTTCATTGAACAAGCTGGGAAATTTAAGTAATACGGTGTTGGAAGCTATGGCATCTGGAAAGTGCATTATCATGCTCGGGAGAAATAAAGAGACTCATGCTGATGAAGAAACAGAAAGACTAGTTCCCGACGATATTGTAATTCGGTTAGACCCCAAAAATGTTGTGGAGGAATTATCAGGAAAAATTGTTGACCTTGCCCATAATCCGGAATCAATTAAAACTTATTCCAATAAAATGAGGGTCTTTGCAAAACAATTCTTATGGACGTGGGACGACAGGGTAAATTATGAGATAGAATTGTTGGAAAAAGTTGCCCGGGGAGAGCCTGTTTACGATGGAGCATATTTAAAAGGATTTAAAGCTTGAAGTTTAAACACAAATGGTAGAAAGTTTTATAGAATTTGTTTCTGTTGCTAGACTATTGTATATAAAAACCATCCTGTTGTCAGAGTGGAGGCCCTGTCTGGTTGCCGCACCTGATGATTTATTTATACATGACCCGGCTACATGCGAATTACTTTAATCACTGTTAATCTAAACGAAGGAGGGACCCAGAAAGTAGTTTTTCAAATGGCTAATTACTGGTCTAAAAAAGGATATAAAATAACAATACTTACTTATGACGGTAGTCAACGGTCCTTTTTTCAAGTTTCTGAACCAATTCAATGGAAAGCGCTGGATTTAGCCGGCGAATCTTCCTTGTGGTTTTCAGCAATTTATCATAATATTAGGCGGATATGTCTTTTGCGCAAAGCGATTAATGATTCCAAACCTGACTATATTATCAGCTTAGTTTATACGGTTAACGTGATTGTTTTATTAGCAACCCGTTTTATTTCAGTGCCAGTATTTATTTCCGAAAGGAATGATCCAAGACGACGAAAAGAAGGTCTGACTTGGCATCTGCTGAGAAGGATCTTGTACCCAATGGCGGATCATCTCGTGTTGCAAAACCGGGAAATTAGGGACTGGTTTCTGCATTATAACAGATCGCTCCACGTAATTCCTAACCCGGTGCAAATCTCTAAGGAAAGTTTGAGACAAGAACCTGAAACTCCCTTGCCTGAGGGAAAGCGTATTGTTGCGTTGGGAAGGCTTGTTGAACAGAAGGGGTTTGATCTTTTAATTCAGGCTTTTACAGGTTTACACACGCAATACCCTGATTGGAGATTGGTAATCATAGGAGAAGGCCCTTTAAAAAATGAATTGAAACAACATGTTAGGAGGCTCAATGTAGAGCCTTTAGTGTCTTTTTTAGGAAGAGTAAAAAATCCATTTTCTATTTTTTCCCATTCTGATTTG
>Ga0187833_10002239_pt1 | contig 20957 bp, 21 predicted proteins | sample ETNtaG_37_FD_167968 | JGI IMG/M metagenome (GOLD analysis project Ga0187833, IMG submission 167968) | Marine microbial and viral communities from oxygen minimum zone, Eastern Pacific Ocean - ETNP2014_SV_400_PacBio MetaG (Illumina Assembly) | ecosystem: Environmental > Aquatic > Marine > Hypoxic...
AAAAATTATAAAACCAAAAAAAGGCAAAGGCAGTTTTAAAAGAAAGAAAAAATAAAATTAAAGTCTTGCTCCAATTTTCTGAATTACTTTCGAAGACATTTCAGTGCCTTTTTTAAGACTTTCTTTTATTGATAAATTATTAATATAACCATGTAAAAATCCTGCTGCAAAAAGGTCTCCAGCACCAGTAAGATCCGCAATTTTTAAATTTTTTTGGATGTCACATTCAACTACTTTATCTTTTTGCATTGCTACACTTCCTTTTTCTCCACGAGTTATAACAATTAGTCTTCCAAGTTGTTTTCCAAACGAAATTACTTCATCAAAATTTTTTGCTTTAATTAAAGAAAAAATTTCTTGTTCATTCGCAAACGTAATATCTAATTTATTTTTTACTAAATCTAAATAATGAGGCTTATGTCTTTCCACACAAAATTGATCTGATAATGACATTGCTACTTTATTTGAATTTTGAATTGCTTTATCGAAAGCTTTCTTTGGATTGCCCTCATCCCATAAATATCCTTCTAAAAATGTTATTCCACTGTTTTTAATAGCATTTACATCAACATCATTTTCGTTTATTTTTCCTGCAGTACCTAGAAAGGTACACATTGTTCTTTCAGAGTCAGGAGTAATTAATATTAGACAAGTACCAGTTGGCAATTCTTCTTTTTTTTTGGAATAGAAATACTCAACTTTTTCTTTTTTAAGACCTTCTTCATACTTATTACCTAAGTCATCTTCATTAACTTTACCTATAAAACCAACTTTATTTCCAAGCTGTGAAAGACCTACAATAGAATTTGCAACTGATCCTCCTGAAATAGTTTCTTCAATTTTTAAGTTCGATAATAGTTTTTTAAATTCAGCTTCATCAACTAACTTCATGGTACTTTTAGTAAGATTATTTTCAGATAAAAAATTATCTTCTACTTTGCAAATTACATCCACTATTGCATTTCCAATTCCTATCACTTTCATCTAATTTCCTTTTGGCTATACTTGCAATATCTGATTATTATACATCTCTTACATGATGGTGTCCTTGCTTTGCAAATGTATCTTCCATGTAAAAGCAATAAGTGATGTGAGTTCTTTAAATATTTTTTCGGAACTACCTTATATAGAGCTTGTTCTACTTGATCTGGGTTTTTACCAGGGGCTAAACTAGTTCTATTACTAACTCTAAATATATGTGTATCAACTGCAATTGTTGAAAATCCAAAACCTTCATTTAAAACAACATTTGCAGTTTTTCTCCCAACTCCAGGTAAAGCATATAAATCTTCAAAATTTTTTGGAACTTTTCCATTATGTTTTTCAATTAATTGTTTGGATAATAAATAAACACTTTTAGCTTTGTTTCTAAAAAGACCTATACTTTTTATTAATTTTTCTATTTTTTTTCTACCTAATTTAACAAAATGTTCAGGTTTATTGTATTTTGGATAAATTTTTTTTGTGACATTATTAACGTTAAAGTCAGTGCATTGAGCAGAAAGAACAACAGAAACTAAAAGAGTGAATTTATTTTTATATTTAAGATCGCTTCTAGGATTTTTTGTTACTTTACTTAGATTTCTAAAAAGAGAATTTATTTCCCCTGATTTCATTTAAAATTCAGAACGTTTCTCATTGAGTAAAGACCAGGTTTTTTACTCATTAACCATTTTGCTGCAGTAAAAGCTCCTTCTGAATAAAGGGCTCTGTCAAATGCCTCATGATCTAAAGTTATTGTTTCTTTTCCGCTTGAAAATAAAACTTTATGATTTCCTACAACTTCACCTTTTCTAATTGAATTAAAATTAATTTTCTTACCGTAAGGAAAGGTTTTTTTATTTAAATATTTTTTACCCAATAAGCTATAAAAATCTTTATTTTTTCCTACTGCAATACCTCTTCCAAGCATCAGAGCGGTTCCCGATGGATGATCTTTCTTGTGTATATGGTGAATTTCAAAAATCTTGCTTAAAAAATTATCTTCAAGGGATTTAGAAGCTATTTCAGTTAAATACATCAATAAGTTTATTCCTAAACTCATATTTCCAGCTTTAAGTATTGGTATTTTTTTAGAATATTTTTTTATTAAATTTTCTTCTTTTTTTGTAAAACTTGTTGTTCCAATTACTACTTTTTTTTTAAGTTTAGATGCAATTTTTAGAACCTCAAATGTGCATTTAGGTATTGTAAAATCTATGATCACATTTGCTTTTTTAAATGCAGTTTCAGTATTTAATTCAGGCTTAATTCCACTTATTTTTTTATTTATAACTCTATTTTCAGTAAGTGTAACCAACTTAAAATTCTTATCTGATTTAGAAGACTTAATGAGTTGTTGGCCCATTCTTCCCATACATCCAGTTATTGCTAAATTAATTTTTTTCATATTTTTGATAATTTATTCCATACTACTTCATATAAAACATAGGTAAAGATACTTATGACTGTTACTACAATACTAAAACTAACAGATCTCATCCAATCGCCAAACCAATAATAAGATAAAATTGATATCCAAATGGTCCCAAAAATTTGCCAAATAATTGACTTACAAAATAATTTTTTTTTGCTCATATAATTCTCCTTTAAAAATTTTCTTTAATTTGGGTAAAATTTAAAAGAAGATATTTTATTGATCCGAGCTATAGATTGTTTTGATAAAAAGATTGCAGTTCCAATTTTTCCAGAAATTAAATATTGAGTTTATATTCATTTAGTTTTTCCAGAAACTTTTGGCTTTTTGAAAGAATTTTTTGATACTTGGATTTGATTTTTCATTTTCAATTTCTCTAAATTTTTCAAGCAGTTCTTTTTGTTCCCTGTTTAATGAAACCGGAACTTCTGTATTTACTTGAACGTAAAGATCTCCATTACCACTTCCCCTCATATATGGCATTCCTTTACCTTTCAATCTAAATTGTTTACCGGTTTGTGTGCCGGCAGGAATTTTAATTTTTGCTTTTCCACCATCGATCGTAGGTATTTCTAAAGAAGTGCCCAAAGCTGCGTCAGCGATTGACATTGGGAATTCAAAAAATAGATTTTCATTTGATCTTTTAAATAAATCGTGTGAATAAACATTTACAAATAAGTACAAATCTCCATAACTTGCTCCTCTTGAACCTGCTTCACCTTTGCCCGCAAGTCTTATCCTTGTGCCATCATCTACACCTTTTGGTATTGTAACTGATAATCTTTTTGATGCATGTTTTTTACCTTGTCCTCCGCAATTGCTACACGGATGAGTTATCTCCTCACCACTTCCTGAACATTGAGGGCAAGTTTGTTGAACCGTAAAAAACCCCTGGTTTGACCTTACTCTGCCATTTCCTCCACACATAGAACATGAATCAACATTATGTCCAGGTTTAGATCCACTACCTTTACAAGTATTACATTTTTCTGAGCTTGAAAATTTTATATCTTGTTTTTTTCCAGTATAAGCTTCTTCAAGAGTGATAGATAAGTCATATCTTAAATCTGATCCTCTTGAGTTTGAATTTCTTCTTCCTTTTTTATTATTAGAACCTCCAAAATCACTAAAAAAATCTTCAAAAATATCTGAAAATGATGATGAGAAATCAAAATTACCAAATCCTTCTTGTCTGCCAGCGCCATTTTCAAAAGCAGCATGACCAAAGTTATCGTAATTTTGTTTTCTCTCTGTATTGGATAAAACATGATAGGCTTCTGAAGCTTCTTTAAATTTGTCTTCTGAAGCTTTATCGCCTTTATTTTTATCTGGGTGATATTTTACAGCAAGTTTTCTGTAGGCTGTTTTAATTTGATCAGGAGCAGCATCTTTACTTACACCCAAGACATCATAATAATCTCTTTTTGCCATAACTAATTATAGACAAATAGTTGCTAGCCTTAGGCGCTTTTTTCTTTGTTATCCTCTTTTACTTCTTCAAAGTCTGCATCAACAACATTGTCGTCTTTTTTTTCTTCTTCTTTATTTTTTGAAGCTTCTTCAGGTTTTGTACTTTGTTGAGATTTATATATTGCTTCACCTAATTTCATTGATTTTTGAACTAAATCTTGTGTATTTTTCTTAATTTCTTCAACATCAGTTCCTTTTAAAGAATTTCTTAGGTTTGCTGCTGCAGTCTCTATTTCTTTTTTGTCAGCATCTGAAACTTTACTACCATGTTCTTTTAAATTTTTCTCAGTTGAATGCAATAAAGTATCAGCTTGATTTCTTGCATCGACAGCTTCTCTCTTTTTCTTATCCGCTTCTTTATTGGCTTCTGCTTCTTTAACCATTTTATTAATATCTTCTTCACTTAAACCACCAGAAGCTTGAATTTGTATTTTTTGTTCTTTACCTGTCCCTTTGTCTTTTGCAGACACATTAACGATTCCATTTGCATCTATATCAAAAGCTACTTCAATTTGAGGAACGCCTCTAGGAGCCGGAGCTATTCCAACTAGTTCAAAATTTCCAAGTAATTTATTATCTGTAGCCATTTCTCTTTCACCTTGTAGTACTCTAATTGAAACAGCTGGCTGACTGTCTTCTGCTGTTGAGAAAACCTGACTTTTCTTAGTTGGAATTGTTGTATTTTTATCAATTAATTTAGTGGATACACCTCCCAAAGTTTCAATTCCTAACGATAAAGGTGTTACGTCAAGTAGAAGCACATCTTTTACATCTCCTTGTAATACACCTGCTTGAATAGCTGCACCCATTGCAACTACTTCATCTGGATTTACACTCTTGTTTGGTTCTTTTCCAAAAAAGTTTTTTACTTCCTCAATTACTTTTGGCATTCTAGTCATGCCACCAACTAAAATGACTTCATTAATGTCACCAGCAGACATATTCGCATCTTTTAATGCGATTTTGCATGGTGGAATTGTTTTTGCAATTAAATCTTCAACTAAAGCTTCTAATTTTGCTCTAGTCATTTTTATATTAATATGTTTTGGACCAGTTTTATCTGCAGTTATGAAAGGTAAATTAATTTCAGTCTGTGCTGCAGAAGATAATTCAATTTTTGCTTTTTCCGCCGCTTCTTTTAATCTTTGTAAAGCAAGTTTATCCGATTTTAAATCAATGCCATTTTCTTTTTTAAATTCATTTAATAAATAGTCTACGATTGTGTTATCAAAATCTTCCCCTCCCAAGAACGTATCACCATTAGTTGATTTTACTTCAAATACACCATCACCTAGCTCTAAAATTGATACATCAAATGTACCACCACCAAGATCATATACAGCAATTTTTTTGTTTATTTTTTTATCTAGTCCATAGGCCAAGGATGCAGCTGTTGGTTCATTTATAATTCTTAAAACTTCTAGTCCTGCAATTTTTCCAGCATCTTTAGTTGCTTGTCTTTGAGCATCATTAAAATATGCAGGAACTGTAATTACAGCTTTTGTAACTTCTTGACCAAGATATTTTTCTGCAGTTTCTTTCATTTTTTGTAAAATAAAAGCGGATATTTGAGAAGATGAATATTTTTTTCCTTTGGATTCAATCCAAGCATCTCCATTTTCAGCTTTAACAATTTTGAATGGAACCGACTCTATATCTTTTTTTACTGTTGGATCTTCAAAATTTCTTCCAATTAATCTTTTAACTGCAAATATTGTATTTTCAGGATTTGTAACTGCCTGTCTTTTTGCAGGTTGACCAATTAATTTTTCATCACCATCAGTGAAAGCCACTACTGAAGGAGTTGTTCTTGCACCTTCGGCATTTTCTAAAACCTTTGCCTGTGCACCCTCCATAATTGCTACACAAGAGTTGGTTGTTCCTAAATCTATTCCTATTACTTTGCTCATATTTTTAATACCTCTTTCATATATGTGCTATTTTTTAATCTACAAGTCTCCTTAAAATTAATTTTCATCAGTGTTTGATTGATTTTTATCATCTTTTTTAACTTCTTCAGATTCTTCATCTTTTTTTGTTTGTTTTTTTGAAACTGCTACTAGAGATGGTCTTAGTAATCTATCTTTCATTATAAAGCCTTTCTGTATTTCTTGAACAATAGTTCCTGGTTCTTTATTTTCATCTTCAACTTCCATCATTGGTTGATGAAGATTAGGATCTAGTTTTTGATCAATTGACTTTATTTCTTCAATATTATTTTTCTTTAATATTGAAATCATATCTTTATAGATAACGTCTAAATGTTCAGTAGTTTTTTTGAGAGCTTCTGTATTTTTTAATTTTTCATCATTTTCTAATGATACTTTTGAACGTACAAGATTATCAATTAAGTTTAATGCTTCTCTAGCAAATGCAAATCCTCCATACTCAAAGGCATCATCTTTTTCTTTTTCAAATCTACGTCTTTGATTTTCCATTTCAGCGTAAGCTCTAATTAATTTATCTTCTAAATCTTTAATTTTGTCTTCAGAAGATAATTCATTTTCTTTTGATGAATCTTCTACCTTGTTTTCAGTTTGTTCTGACAGTTTATCTTCTGTTTGTTTCGGTTTTTTTTCTAAATTTTCTTTTTTGATTCTTGAGCTTGAGTTTTCTTCTTTTTCCATATTATGCTATATGGTAAGAAAAACTGTAATTTCTAGATGTCAAAGAAAAAAATTTTAAAATTGCTAATCGGGTCAAATAATCAAGGTAAAATAAAGGAAATCGGAGATTTGCTTCCCAAAAATGTTATAATTTACACTCCAAAAGATTTCCATATAGAAAGTCCCAAGGAAATTGGCAGATCTTTTTTGGAAAATTCCTTTATTAAAGCCAAGTTTTTTTCAAAGAAAATTAAGATGGTTTGTTTAGCCGATGATTCAGGGCTTGAAATAGATGTTTTGAATGGAGCACCGGGTATTTATTCTGCAAGGTGGGGAGGAAAAAAAAATAATTTTAACTTAGCCATTAACAAGGTCTATAGGGAGCTTAAAAAGATAGATGAAAATTGGTTTAAAAAAAAAATTACAGCAAAATTTATTTGTGCATTGACTATTTACTGGCCAAATAATTTTGCAGTAAATGTAATTGGTGAAGTTGAAGGGACTATCTCAAAAACTAAAAAGGGAAATAATGGTTTTGGTTATGATCCTATATTTATACCCAAAAATAGCAGATTAACTTTTGGTCAAATGAAACCATCTAAAAAATATAAAATTGATCATAGAATAAATGCTTTTAATAAAATTAAAAAATTTTTTTAAATTTTTCTTCTTTAGCTACATAAAAATTTAATAAATGACTAATCTTATTTTTATCAATTTCAAATACACCTATTTTTCCTTTAAATTTATTTTTTTTATAAAATATTTTTTCGTTTACAATAAAATTATTTTTGTAAATTAAATAATAAACTAAACCAACTAAATCGTAACTTAGGAAGGATATTTGATTAGGGAATTTTTGATAAATATTAAAATATTTTGTGACAAATTCATCATAATTTTCTTTGTTGATAGATGGAAAATAGATTGGTTGTAAAGATATTTCTTTTAATAATGATTCATCAAACCATTGATTAAGACAAATATAATGAACTCTTTTAGATGATATGTCTGTATATAGTAACGATGTTGCAACACTTTTTAAGCTTTCATCAAAGTCAGCAATTATAACTGAGTCAAAATTAACTCCTCCAAGTGTATCTTTTTTTTCCAAGTCTGTTATTTTTTTTTCTTTATTAATTTCATTTGAATTTTTTAACCTTTTTATTTCATTTTCCAATCTTTGTTTTCTTTGAGGATATCTTGTAATCTTTTCAATTTGTGCAGTTAAGAGTGTTGGGTTTGTATCATAAATAAAAGTATCTTTTAATTTTATTTTGGTTTTAGAAATTGCTTCTTCTATTTCATTTTTAAAATCAGAATTTGGAATAAGAAAAATGCTTCTTTGAATGTCATATAATTCTTGGAATTTAATGATTGTATTTATCTGTGATATAGCGTTTATCCCTGCGCTAATTATATTTTTAGGATTGTTAGTTATTTTATTTGTTAAAGATAAAAAAATTACTTCATTCAATTCCTCTAAATAAATTAAATTTTTATTAAATACTGGCCCTATAATTATTTTCACTCCAAGTTCATGAAGTTCTTTTGCTACTCTTAAAGTTATTCTAGGATTAGATTTTGTATCTCGAGGAAGTATTTCTATTTTAGAATTATCAATCTTGTTAATTGCAAGTCGAGTAGAATTTACAATTGATCTTCCAATTTCTTTGTATTCGCCCGAGAGAGGAACAATAAGACCTATTTTAATTTTTTCCTGAGCAATACTTCTTTGAGTATCTAAAAACAAACTTATAAAAATAAAAAGAATAAATTGAATAATTATCTTCATTTTAATGTTATTATTATAATCTATAAAATTAATGAATCTACAATCAGACATAAATATAAATAATATAAAAAAAGGTTTATATGCTGTTTCAACTCCAATTGGAAATCTAGGAGATATTACATATCGAGCCTTAGAAATCTTAAGAAAATCAGATTATATTTTATGTGAAGATACAAGAGTTTCGAAAAAATTGCTTTCAAAATACAATATAAATTCAAATTTAATTTCAAATCATAAATTTAATGAAAAAAAAAATGTTCAAAAAATTGTAGAGATATTAAAAACAGGTAAAATAGTTTCATTAATTTCAGATGCAGGTACCCCGGCAATTTCTGATCCTGGAAAAATACTTATAAATGAATGTGTGAAAAATGAGATCAATGTATATCCATGCCCGGGACCATCAGCAGTTTGTGCCGCAGTTTCTATTAGTGGTTTTTCTGACCAATATTATTTTTATGGATTTTTTCCTGAAAAAAATGAAAAAATTCATAAAGATTTAAAAATTTTATCTAGATTAGACTGTTCAATAGTTTTTTTTGTTTCAGCAAAAAAAATTAGTAGAGTTATTGAACCTATCAAAAAATATTTTTCAGATAGAGAAATAGTTATCTGTAAAGAAATTTCAAAATTTTATGAAGAATATCAACGAAGTAATATCAACGAATTAAGCGATTTTGAAATAACACTTAAGGGAGAAATAACCTTAGTAATTTCTCAAATAAAAATTAATAAAAATGTTTCGAAAAATCTTTCCGAATCAGATAAAAAAAAAATAAAACAATTTATAAAAAAATTAACTATTAAAGAAATTACTAATTTAATAAGCGAAGGGTCAGATATTTCAAAAAAAAAAATATACAATTATTGTTTAAAATTAAAAAATGAAAAATAAATCAATTTATCTATTACTTATTTTATTTATCCTAAGTGGTTGTGTGGGAGCTTCTTCAAAAGGTGTTTTTGGCACAGGAGTTAGCATTGCTTTAGATCCACGATCTTTAGGAACTCAAATTGATGATTCTATTATGGATAAAAACTTGGATACAAGATTATTGTTAATAAATAAAAATTATTTGTTGTCTGTTAAAACTAAAGTTTTAGATGGAAGAATATTTATTACTGGTAAAGTAGAGTATCCAGAAGAAAAATTAAAAATAACAAAACTAGCCTGGGAAACTGAAGGAGTTAGATCTGTTAAAAATGATTTAAAAATTAAGGAGAAATTTAATTTTAAACAATCAGCTAAAGATTTACTTATAACTTCACAATTAAGAACAGCATTAATATTTAACAAACAAATCAAGTCAGCAAATTACAATATAGATACCTATAAAAAGAAAATATATATTTATGGTATTGCCAATTCAGAAGATGAAAGAAAAGAAGTCATTAATGAAGCTAAACAAATTCTTGATGTTGAGGATGTAATATCAAGTATTCTTTTGGTAAAAGATTTAAGAATACAAAAAAACTAATCTTTTTTATAATCAATTACTATAGAAGAATAAGCTGCAACGGAGGCTAAATTTAAAATATCATTAGTAGTTGATCTTAATGGTGCAATTTCTATAGGCGAACCCAATCCAACTAAAAATGGTCCAATAATTTTTGCACCTCCTAAAGTTTTCATTAATTTAGTCGAGATTGCAGCACTATGTATTGCTGGCATGATTAAAACATTGGCATCACCTACAATTTCTGAAAATGGATAAAGTTCTTTATACTTTTTGTTTAAAGCTACATCTGGTTGCATTTCTCCATCAAATTTAAAATCAACTGATTTGTTTTCTAATATTTCAACAGCATCTCTTACATGTTTTGTTCTTTGAGTTTTTGGTATTCCAAAAGTGGAGTGAGATAAAAAAGCAATTTTAGGATCAAAACCAAAGAGTTTAGCTATTCTTGCTGAAGAGGTTGCTATTGCCGCAAGTTGTTCAGCACTTGGAAATTCATGAACAGTTGTATCTGCAATGAATACGGTTTTACCCTTGCTAACCATCATATTTAGACCAAAAAGAATTTCACCTGATCTAACATCTACTACACTTCTAATTTTTTCTAAAGTTTCAGAATAACGCCTGGTATTACCGGTTACCATTGCATCTGCATCGCCACAAGCAATCATGCAAGCTCCCCAAATAACCCTATCATTTCTTATTAATCTGTCACATTCTCTTTCTAGCAATCCTTCACGTTTACATCTATCATAAAGAAATTGGGTATATTTTTCTCTTTTAGCTTTGTCTGTTGAGTTTGTTATTTCTAATTCATAATCTTCATCTAAACCGATCTCGTGCATTCTTTCTTTTGCTCGCTTTTCTTTTGCTACTATAATTGGAATTCCTAATCTGTTAGTTTTAAAAGCAATAGCAGCTTTCAATGTACTTTCATCTTCTCCCTCAGCAAAAATAACTCTTTTTGGAGTTTTTTTTATCAGTGAGTTAATACCTTGCATGATTGTTACCGAAGGTTCTAATCTTTGTTTTAATTGATCTGCATAAACTTCGAAATCATCAATTTTTTTTCTTGCTACTCCACTTGCTATTGCAGCTTTTGCAACAGCTACTGGTATTACATTAAACAATCTAGGATCAAAGGTTGAAGGAATAATATATTCTTTTCCATAGTGCGGTCTTTCTCCTCCCATTGCAGCCACAACCTCATCAGGAACATCTTCTCTGGCAAGTGTTGCAATTGCTTTAGCGGCAGCCACTTTCATTTCTTCATTTATAGTTTTTGCTCTTACATCTAAAGCTCCTCTAAAAATATATGGAAACCCGATTAGGTTATTAACTTGGTTAGGATAATCTGATCGTCCTGTAGCCATAATTACATCGTTTCTAGCTTCTTGAACTAGCTCAGGCATAATTTCTGGATCAGGATTAGCACATGCAAAAATTATTGGGTTTTTTTCCATTGATTTTACCATCTCTTTAGTAAGGATATCTTTTACAGACAAACCTAAAAATACGTCTGCACCTTTAATTGCATCAGCTAAAGTTCTATCTTTAGTATCAATGGCATGTTTTGATTTCCACTGATCTATTCCTTCAGTTCTTCCTCTAAAGATGACCCCTTTTCTATCAAGCATAGTTATACTTTCATTGGGAACTCCACTACCTTTAAATAACTCAGTGCAAGCAATAGCTGAAGCGCCTGCACCATTAACAACAACTTTAATTTTTTTAATATCTTTTTTTGCAACATCTAAAGCATTAATTAATGCTGCAGTTGTAATTATTGCTGTTCCATGCTGGTCATCATGAAAAACTGGTATGTTTAAAATTTTTTTAAGTTTTTCTTCAATTATAAAACAGTCAGGTGCAGCAATATCTTCTAAGTTTATTCCACCAAAGCTACATGAAATATTTTTTATACAATTTATAATTTCATCTGGATCAGAAGAATCTATTTCAATGTCAATGGCATCAATATCAGCAAATCTTTTAAATAGAACTGCTTTTCCTTCCATAACCGGTTTAGAGGCTATCGCTCCTAAATTCCCTAATCCTAAAATTGCAGAACCATTACTTATTACGGCTACCAGATTACCTTTTGTTGTATAATCGTACGCTGCATCTGGATTTTTTGATATTTCTTTTACTGGTGCCGCCACTCCCGGAGAGTAAGCCAAGGCCAAATCTCTTTTTGTTGTTAATGATTTTGATGAAATAATCTCAATCTTTCCAGATTTTTTTGAATTATGGAAATCTAAAGCTTCTTTATCAGTGTAATGTTCTATTTTATTTTTTTTCATTTAATGCAATTAGATATACAAATGGTGCAGTTTTAAGACTAATATGATTTATGAACCTAATTAAGTCAACTGGTACCTTTAGCTTCTTTACTTTAATTAGTAGATTATTGGGATATTTAAGAGATGTACTGATTGCAATATTTCTTGGATCAGGGCCTTTGGCAGATGCTTTTTTTGTAGCATTTAGAATTCCAAACACTTTTAGAAGATTATTTTCAGAGGGAACTTTTAATGCCGCATTTGTTCCAAGTTATTCTTCAGAACTAGCGGCTAAAAAAAAAGGGGGAGAAATATTTGCTAACAAAGTATTAAATATTTTAATAATTAGTTTATTTTTATTAGTTTTAATTATTGAAGTATTAATGCCAGGTTTTATATTTGTTATTGCTCCTGGTTTTAGTGAAAATTCAGAAAAATTAGAACTAGCAATAAATTTAACAAGAATTACATTTCCTTTCTTATTTTTTGTAAGTTTATCATCCTTTTTTTCAGCAATATTAAATTCTCATAATAAGTTTGCTGTGGCATCGGCTGCACCAATTATACTAAATGTATTATTAGTTTTAGTTCTTTTTTATGCAAATTATTTAGCAGATCAACTTGTTTATTATTTATCTTATGCAGTAACTATAGCAGGTATTGTCCAATTGGTTTTTCTTATTTTTTTTGTAAAAAAATTTTTTTCTCCTATAATTTCATTTAATTTTAAAATAGATAAAAAGATTAAATTATTTTTTAATAAACTTTTACCAAGCATATTTTCATCTGGTGTAACTCAAATAAATATTCTTATAGGAACAATTATTGCGTCTTTTCAAGCTAGTGCTGTATCATATCTTTACTACGCTGATAGAATTTACCAAATTAATCTAGCAGTGGCAGGTATTGCTATAGGAACCGTAGTTCTACCAAAACTCAGCAAATTTATTCAAGCAAAAAATAAAATTAAAATCGATTTTATTCAAAACAAAGCTCTTGAACTTAGTTTATTTTTGAGTCTTCCCGCATCAGTTTCATTATTGATAGCATCAGAGCAAATTACCTCTTCATTATTTGGATATGGTTCATTTGATGAATTGAGTGTAAAAAATTCTGCATTAGCCTTATTTTATTTTGCTTTAGGTCTTCCAGCTTTTTCTATAATTAAAGTATTTTCTAGTTTTTTGTTTGCAAGACATAATACTAAAGTTCCATTTTATTTTTCTTTAATTTCTGTAATTTTAAATGCATTTATTAGTATTTATTTTTTCAATACAATTGGATTTATTATAATTCCTATAGCAACAACTATTTCATCATGGTTCAATGCCTTGCTTTTATTTATATTCTTAAATAGTAGAAAATATTACTCATTTAACTCATTATTTTTATCTATATTTCCAAGAATAATTTTATCAACTTTCCTAATGGGATATATCTTTAATTATTTAATAATTTTTTTTAATGAAAAATTAACTTATTATAATGAATATAAACTAGTTTATTTAATCTTGATTGTTTTGTTCACTTTTATAATTTACATAGTAATTTCAATTTTGACTAAAACTTTTAAAATAAGTGATATTAAATTAAGGTATTAGATTGAATGAGTAAAAAAATATTTTCTGGTGTACAACCAAGCGGGAACCTTCATTTAGGAAATTATATTGGTGCAATAAAAAATTTTGTAGATCTTCAAAATCAAAAAGATAATCAATGCGTTTATTGTGTTGTTGATTTACATGCGATTACTTTTAGACAAGATCCTAAAACTCTTAAAGATAATATTAGAGAAACAACAGCTGCTTTTTTGGCAAGTGGAATTGACCCTAAAAAAAGTATTATATTTAATCAATCATTAGTTCCAGCTCACGCTGAAGGATCTTGGATTTTAGGATGTGTTGCTCGGATGGGATGGTTAAACAGAATGACACAGTTTAAAGAAAAAGCCGGCAAAGATAAGGAAAAAGCTAGCGTTGGTTTATATATCTATCCAATATTAATGACAGCAGATATTTTATTGTATGATGCCACTCATGTTCCTGTAGGCGAAGATCAAAAACAACATTTAGAACTATCTAGAGATATTGCACAAAAATTTAATTTAGATTTTAATGTGCCAAATTTTCTTAAAGCTCCAGAACCATTAATTCAAAAACATTTTTCAAGAATAATGAGTTTGAAAGATGGAACTAAAAAAATGAGCAAGTCTGATCCTTCAGATTTCAGCAGAATAAATTTAACTGATACTAAAGACCAGATAGCTAATAAAATTAAGAAAGCAAAGACAGATAGTCTACCTATACCTACTTATGTTGAAGAATTTGCAAAAAGATCAGAAGCAGAAAATCTTTTTGGAATATATTCCAGTCTAAATAATCAAAGTTTAGAAAAATCAATTGATGAATTTAATGGAAAAAATTTTTCAGATTTTAAAAAAAAACTTGCCGATCTTGTTGTAGAAAAAATTTCTCCCATATCTTTAGAAATAAATAAATTACAAAAAGACAATAACTTCATAGATTCTGTACTTAAAGAAGGTGGTGAAAAAGCAAATGCATATGCCTCAAAAAAAGTTAATGAAATGAAGAAAATTATTGGTTTTTAATAACAATTACTAATTACTTGTTTAAATTATTTTTTCTGTAATTATATAAGTATTATGTTTGTGCAAACACAAAATACACCAAACCCAAATTCACTAAAATTTATACCAGGAAAAAAAGTTTCAAATAATGGACCTGTTGAAATTACTGACAAAAGCAAATCAAAAAATGAACTTGTAAGAAATATTTTATCTATGAATGGTGTAACTGGAATTTTCCTTGGCGAAGATTTTTTATCAGTAAATAAAGATGAAAAAACTGAATGGAATGATTTAAAGCATATAATTATCTCTTTTATTAATGATTATTATTCGAATGGCAACGAAATAATTATCGAGAACAATAAAACTAGTTCTTCAAAAATTGAATTGCCAGAAATTGAAAGAAAAATAATTAAAATTTTAGAAACAAAAATTCGTCCTGCGGTTGCAAGAGATGGTGGGGATATTAGATTTAAAGAATATAATAATGGAATTGTTACCGTTCAATTACAAGGAAGCTGCTCAGGATGTCCAAGTTCAACAATGACTTTAAAACAGGGTGTACAAAATCTTTTATGTCATTATATTCCTGAAATTAAAGAAGTAATAGCAATCTAGAATTTATAAAGAATGATATATAAGTAAACTATGGCCGCAAAGAAAAAATTATATGTATCTAGAATTAAAAAAATTCTTTTAAAAAAGGGATATAAAATTTATAAAGGCCAAACAAAATCAATTCATAAAGATCTTAAAAGTTTTTATTATACGACTATTGCAGGTATTTTTTTAGTGTCTTTCTTTTCTTTAACACCAAAAGCACTATTGTTCACTTCTAAAATATTTTCTGATCCAGTGATAGTTGAAAATACCTCCAAAATGGACTTTGAAAAAATTTTAAACGGAAAAAAAGAATTAAATTTAAAATCTGAAGAAAAAGAAAAAATTTCTTTTGAAGATATGTATTCTGACATTGAAAAAGATTTTGATGATTTTCCAAGTGATATTGTAAGATTTAGCGCTCCAACACTTAACCAGTTATTTAAGGATACGAAATATAGTTTAAAGGAAGTAAGAAAAACTAAATTAGTAAATCCAGGAAATTCAATCAATCTTTTACCTAAAGAAATTAAACAAATTGAAAACACTAAAAAGAGAAAAGAATTTTTTATACGAATTGTTTTACCATTAATTTTAGAAGAAAATTATTTGATTAGATTAGATAGAAAAAAATTGTTTGTAATTTTGAATAAAAATAACAACACAGAATCTGAACAAAAGTGGTTAAAAAGCAAATTTAAAAAGTACGGTGTAGTTAATCGAGATTTTACCACTTTAAAAATGAGAATGGATGAAATACCAGTATCTTTAGCGATAGCTCAAGCAGCAAAAGAAACTGGCTGGGGAACTTCAAGATTTGCTTTGGAAGGTAATGCATTATTTGGCCAGTGGACATGGTCAGGAGAAGGTATAAAACCTGCATCAGCAGATAGTGATTCAAAACATAAAGTTATGAAATTTAAAGTACTCCAAGCTTCGGTTAGAGCTTATCAGAGAAACCTAAATACTCATTCTAGTTATAGAAAATTTAGAGAGGCAAGAGCAATACAAAGAGATAATGATGGAAAATTAAATAGCTTAGAATTAGTTAAATATCTTGATAAGTATGCAGAAACAGGAAAGGAATATACTGTGGTTTTAAAAAAAATTATTAAACAAAATTCATTAACCGATTTTGATGGTGTTAAACTTTTGCCTAGTAGTGAAAAACTCAAAAAATTAATTTAATTTTTTTCAATAGAAAATTGAATTCCAAACCATCTCCAACCTTCATAATCATTTAATGAACAATTAATTCTACCTCTCCTAAACAAAAATTTCTCTCTAAATTTGATTACTAATTTTTTTTTATTTAGTTTAATTTTAGATTTATCCCATTTATTGCCTTCATTAGAAAAACAATTTATTTGGTTTAAGTTCTTTTGTTCATTAAAAAATTCAACAACCATTTCAGGTGGGTTATTTTCATTAGTGATAAATTTATCTTCTGGAAAAACTCCTTTATATTGTAAAGGTAGTAGATTGATCAAAAACACAAATCTTTCAAGATCACCATATTTCTCATTAATTGGAAACCTTGGTAATTCAAGTTTATCTTTATTAATATCAATAACTCCTGAGTTTTGTCCAAAAGCAAAAGTAATTTTTTCTTTTAGATAATTCTTTTGTTGTAAACTATACTCGCCAAAAGGATATGAGAAAAAAACTGGATTATAGCCTAATTGATCATTAAAAATTTCTATGGAATAATCTATATCATTTTTAAATTTATCAAATTTATAATTTACAAGATAATCATGCGAATGTGAGTGATTACCAATAAAAACAAAATCTTCTTTTTCAATTTCTTTAATTTGATTCCAAGTCATATAACCTTTTTTGCCAATAGGTTTTGTTGATACAAAAAGTATAAAAGGAATTTCATTTTCTTTTAAATAAGGCCAAGCTTTCTCATAAAAAGAACTAAAGGCATCATCTATTGTAATTAGAATTTTTTTTTCTTCTTTTGGATTTTCAAATTCATTCTCAAATTCATTTGGATTATAAAATTTTAAATTGTTTTTTTTGATGATATCAATTTGTTTTTTAAAAATTTCCATTTGAATATTTGTTGAAGGATACTTATTTTCATCAAATCTATGATACATTAAAGATATTGTTCCTAAATCATTAGAATAATATTTACTAAAATTGTTCTCTGCATTAGAATTTAATGAAAACAAAAATAGTATGACTAATTTAATAATTGATGCCAGTAGAGATGAAATTTTTTTAAAAATCATTGCTAATAGTAAATCATATACTAACAATTACCCCAACAGTAAAAACAATTTTGAAAAATTAATTATTTTAATACAGGAATTTATGAACACTAAAAGCATCTCATTTGATAATTTAGATAATATTTATATAAACAGAGGTCCTGGTAGTTTTTCGGGAATTAGAAATTCATTGTCAGTTATTAAAGGAATAAACTTTGTAAAAAAAACAAATTATTTTTGTTATAGTTATTTTGATTTATTTGAAACACGTGAAGATGATACATATTTAATTTTAGAAAATATCAGTGATAGTTTTTATATAAAAAATTTAGACCAAAATAAATTTGAAATGTTAAATATAGATAAACTGAAAAATTTACAAAATAAAAAATTAGTTTTTATTAATTTAACAGATAGTTCAACAAATAAAATCAAAACTTATTTTCCTCAATCATGTGAATTTTTAAAGGTAGATTTAGAAGATATCCCTAATTTATGTGATAAATTCAAAATAAAAAAAAATTTGATCAATCCACTTTATATAAGTTAAAATAAAATATGCAAGAAACGATCGAGCAAAAATGTATTTCAAAAGGTGTTAAATTAACTGATCAAAGAAAAATAATTGCAAAAGTAATGTCAGAATCAACCGATCACCCTGATGTTGATGAATTGTATAAACGTGTTTCAAAGATAGAATCTAAAATTAGTATTGCAACTGTTTATAGAACAGTAAAACTTTTTGAAGAAGCTGGAATTATAACAAAGCATGATTTTAGAAGTGGGAAAGCTAGATACGAAGAACTTAACGAAAGTCATCATGATCACTTGATAGATATAAAAACAGGTAAAATTATTGAATTTGTTGATGAAGAAATTGAAAAACTTCAAAAAAAAGTTGCCGAAAAATATGGATATGATTTAGTCGACCATAAGCTGGAGTTATATGGTGTTAAAAAAAAATCCTAATTAATGGGAAAAAAAATCTTTATAAAAACGTTTGGTTGCCAAATGAACGAGTATGATTCTAATCGTATTTTTCATTTAGTAAAAAAAATTGGTTTTGAGAAAACAGAAGATCAAGAAAATGCAGATTGTTTTGTTTTAAATACATGCCACATACGAGATAAAGCAAAAGAAAAAGTTTATCATGAGATAGGACGAGTAAAAAAAATTTATAAACAAAAACTCAAACCTATAGTCGTTGTAGCTGGATGTGTTGCCCAAGCCGAAAATGAGGAGATGTTCAAAAGAGAACCATTCATAGATATTGTAATTGGTCCACAGTCCTATCATAAAATTAATGATTTACTTAGCAATTATGTTTCTAAAAAAAAAAGAGAAGAGACTGAATTTGATACAGTGTCAAAATTTAACTTTTTTGATAAAATTGAAAATAAGAGTAATAAAGTTTCAGCTTTTTTAACTATCCAAGAGGGATGCAATAAATTTTGTAATTTTTGTGTGGTACCTTTTACAAGGGGTCCAGAGTATTCTAGATCATTCCATAAAATTTTATCTGAAGTAGAAACTCTAATTAATAATGGAGCCAAAGAAGTTACATTTCTGGGACAAAACGTAAATGCATACTCATTTATTGAAAATTCTAAAGAGTACAGACTCTCAGATTTAATAAATCAACTAGAAAAATACTCCGAACTGAAAAGAATTAGATATACTACCTCTCATCCAAGAGACATGACAGAAGATTTAATTGATTGTTATAAGAATAATAAAAAATTGATGCCATTTGTTCATCTTCCTATTCAAAGTGGATCTAATAGGATTTTAAAAATGATGAATAGAAAACATACCGTTGAAGAATATATTTTAACTTACGAAAAATTAAAAAAAATTAACTCTAGTATTGAGTTTTCAAGTGATTTTATAGTTTCATATCCAGGAGAAAATGAACAAGATTTTAATAAAACTTTAAATTTAGTTAAAAAAATTAAATTTATAAATTCTTATTCTTTTATTTTTAGTCCTCGCCCAGGCACAAAAGCTGCAAATCTAGAATTGATAGATAAAGAAATATCTAAAGAGAGGTTGAAAACTATACAAAAGTATTTATTTGAACATCAAACAAATATAAATAAGTCATTCGAAAATAAATTAGTGGATGTATTGGTAGAAAATAAAATTAAAAATCAAACAAAACTGTTTGGTAGAAATAAATATATGAACTCAGTAATTTTTGAAGGTGAAGAAGATGATATTGGAAAAATTGTGAAAGTTAAAATACTAAAAACTAATCAAAGTAATTTGTTTGGAAAAACAGAAAAAACTAAAGATATGAGAGCAGCATAAATTGAGCAACATTGTTCATCAAAAAAGCAATTCTGAAATAAAATTTGTATATTCGGATAATAATACTCTCAGCGTGATATTTCAAAATAATGATCTACTATTAGGTGTTGTAGGTGAATTTAACTGTAACTTAAAAGAATTAGAAAAAATTACTGAGACGAATATTTATTCTAGAGGTAATTCAATTTTAATAAAGAGTGAACAAAAAAAAAATGAATTAGTCAAAAATGCAATAAAATTTCTAGCAGATCAATTTATTATTAATGGATCAATAGAGAAAAAAGATATAATTTCATCGGTAAATAAGTTTATGATTGAAGAAAAAATAAATAATTCTGAAAAAAATATAGAGTATATTATTAAAACACCAAAAAGATCTGTAATTCCTCATTCAGAAAAACAAAAAAATTATGTTAGAGCGCTTAAACAAAATGAAATTATAATTTCGGCTGGACCGGCCGGAACTGGAAAAACTTTTCTTGCTGTTGCAGTTGCATTAACAATGTTATTAGAAAAAAAAATTGAACGGATAATATTATCAAGACCAGCTGTGGAAGCTGGTGAAAAGTTAGGTTTTTTACCTGGAGATATAAGAGAAAAGGTCGATCCATATCTTAGACCTCTATATGACTCATTTTATGATTTATTAGATTATGAAAAAATTCAAAAGAAAATTGAAGTAGGAGATATTGAAATAGCACCACTGGCATTTATGAGGGGAAGAACGTTAAAAAATTCATTTGCAATTTTAGATGAAGCTCAGAATGCTACGGATATCCAAATTAAAATGTTTTTAACTCGAATAGGAGAAAACTCAAAAATAGTAATAAATGGAGATCCGTCACAAATAGATTTACCAAATAAAAATTTGTCAGGATTAACAAGGTCCAAAAAACTTTTGGGACATTTAAAAGAAATATCGTTTGTAGACTTTGACCATACTGACGTTGTGAGACATCCTTTGGTATCAAAGATTGTAAAAGCTTATTCAAATTAAAGCAATGATTAATGTTGAAGTAGTTCAGGATAATTCTCTTTGGGGGAAAAAAATAAAAAAGCCTGAAATATTTTTTAAAAAAATAATTAGTTTTTTTCCTAAATCTTTTAAATTCAAAAAAAAAAAAATATCTTTTACGATTTTACTTTCTAAAAATAATTTCATAAAAAAATTAAACTATAAGTTTAGAAAAAAAAAAAAACAAAACAATATTA
>Ga0187833_10002253_pt1 | contig 20903 bp, 11 predicted proteins | sample ETNtaG_37_FD_167968 | JGI IMG/M metagenome (GOLD analysis project Ga0187833, IMG submission 167968) | Marine microbial and viral communities from oxygen minimum zone, Eastern Pacific Ocean - ETNP2014_SV_400_PacBio MetaG (Illumina Assembly) | ecosystem: Environmental > Aquatic > Marine > Hypoxic...
TATAATACCAAAAATAAAAAAGCCAAGATTCAATCCTGCAGCCACAATTGCTGAAGTCGTAGCATCTTTTTCTTCTTTAGGTAATGATCTATAATTAGACCATTGGTATGCTAACCGTAACATAACACCTAAAAAGACAATTACAGACAAGCCAATAAACAGGTAATTAAATGATTCACCCTTCCACATTGAAGCTTTATACATTGACATAAATGGCAACGAATCAAAGATCATTCCAATAATCTCACCATTATCATTTTCTTGAAATGCTATTTTATTCTTGCCACCTCTTTCTTGAAACAAATTATGATCAATTTCAATGAACTGAATATTTGCATTTCCAAAAAAAGCATCAGCAAGTTCCCCTGAAAGAATAATTGTATTTTCAGAAGAAGGTGCTACTGTTAATGCTGACCCTAAATTGAAAAATATTTTTTCAATCGTTGAAAAATTAGATCGCCAAAATAAATATGAACCTGCATAACGATTTGCTCTTTCATTAAAATCTTCAGAAATAGATAATGGTGCTAGGTCAACAGGAAAGAATTCATTATAAAATGCTGGAACAATTACAGACCGAACTTTAGCACCGCCCGTACCGGAAAAAGAAACAAAAATTGCTAGATCATTTTCCAAATCAATTGCTAGATCAGAATGAAAATATTGTGTATCACCACCATGTCCAACCAATCGATTACCATTTACACTACTTTCATAAAAACCCAAAGCCATGCCTGGGAGTCTTGAATCATGGCTAAAATTCTGCGTCAGCATTTCCGTTACTGTCTCTTCTTGTAGAATACGATTCGTGTATTTTCTACCATCTACATTATAGTTTCCTTGAAAACTACCGCCATTTAAAAATGTCAGGGCAAAATTAACCATATCTGTTGAAGTGGCAGATAAAGCTCCAGCAGGACCAAAATGAGAGATTATCTCAAATGGTTTTTGAGTATACTTACCTTTTTCAAAAGCATACCCAATAGCCATATTATTTTCTAATTCATTTGGAAGTGGCTCTTTAAATGTTGAGTAATTCATACTTAGTGGTTCAAAAATATATTTTTTGATATAATCTTCAAATGACATACCAGAAATATTTGATACAATCAGACCAGCTATGGCTGTTGCATAATTAGAATATGCTGTTTGCACACCTGGCGGATTTACCCTTTTTGGCTGGTATTTTTCCATAGCATCTCTTAATGGTATTGACTTCTCAATATCATTTATAATCAAATATCCTAATCCACCATCTTCAAATCCAGCTGTATGGGTTAATATATGACGAAGGGTGATTGGTTTACTTGGATAAGTATCATTGATTGAAAATGTTTTAAGGTAAGTATTTACATCTGTGTCGAGATCTAATTTTCCCTGCTCTTTTAATTGCATTACCGCAGTCCAAGTAAAAAGCTTGGATACTGATCCAGGTCGAAACAATGTCTGGTCTGCGACAACTGGTATATTTTTTTCAATATCCTGATAACCATACCCTTTCGAAAAAATAATGCGATCACGGTATACTAAAGAAATTGTACCTGAAGGACTTTTATTTTCTTTCATATGAGTAGATATAATACCATCAAAGAAAGCTTCAATTACATCTGGATTATTTATCCTATCCGTTATTTGAAATCCACTTAGTAAGTTGAATACAAATAAAGTGTAAATGAGTGTTTTAAATTGTTTCAATATATTTTCCCTTTGTTAATATTTTTCTCCATTTTAATCTTCTCACAAGATAATTAAGAAAGCTTCGATATACAACAAAATTGTTGTGAATTAAATATATCCATATCAAATGATGATTTATTCAAAATAATAATTCATCATTTTATTAATCTCACTAGATTTATCTTTAGAAAAGAGTAGTCCTATAAATAATATGATTAATAAACGTTTCATATTTTTGCAGCTAATCCGAGTCGGCAATATCTGGCACAAGAATTAGTAATCCTCGATATACAAACAGATAGATAATCAATGCTACTGCAGCGGCACCAGCGCATAACATCATTACCGCACCATACCCAAGTTCGTATGATAGCAACATGCCCGCAATCGTCGGAGCCACTGCTTGCGCAGCTCCCTGACTTGCCGGAACCAGAGCAGCATAGTGACCTGAATGATCAATGTTTGACAATACACCTAACTGAAAGACATCAATGAATATCCAGAAAAAACTAAAAGAGAATATGCTGAAGGCTAAAGTAGTCCGATCAATACTGACAGCTAAAACCAACATAGTCCCCACCATGAAACATAGCGCAAATATCAGTGGTTTTGATTGCCCATATCGCCTTGCAAGCCATGCGGCTAATGCTGTACCCGATAAACTGAATACCTGCCCCCAGGTTAGACTTCCCGAAATAAAATCTGAGCTGATACCCACAGCAACGCCGGCCCTCTCAATATATGCCCAATATGCACCCACTAAGACGTAAAAACTAAAAACCGCGATTAGGCAAAGACGAGGTAAAAAACTGGGTACATGTTGGTGTGTATCAGTTCCACTATCCTCATTGATTGTAACTACTTTATCGGTTTCTTCATCGCAGTACTTAGGCATAAGAGGCAGTATGAATAGAATGGGAATAGCTTCCAGCAGATAAAACATGAACAGCCCGTTAACCCCCCATTTTCCATCAATAATTGGAAAGATGTAGAAAATGAATGCGTTCATTACAACTAGCACGAATAAAAATATACTAAAAGTTCGCGCTGCATGATAGGTACCAGCAAGGCTCGCTGTACAAGTTGCATAACACACTCCTGCTCCTAATCCTGCGCAAAAACGGCTAAACATTAAAGGCAAAAGCTCCGGGCTTTGAGTGGAAGCATAGTTCCCCAGAATTACGAGAAATAGACCGAAAGCGCCAAGATACCTGCGATTAATTCTAGTGACCAGAAACGAAGTAAGGACAGAACCAAGAAATAACCCTCCCATATCGGAGGATGCAAGCCAACCCAACTGTAGATCAGTGAAATGAAGCGACGTCGCGATTGAACCGACCAACAATGGTAGCCCCATTGCAACACCTGTACCGGCAAAACCTAGAATAATCGCGGCCGCGATCGCCCCAGGTTTGTCAAACCTATTGGTGTCACGTTTTACGATATTCAACATTAGGAATTCTCCATTATGGCCTTCATTTCAAAAAACTCATACAGTCCATAGCGACCCCACTCGCGACCATTCCCCGATTTTTTGTAGCCTCCAAAGGGTGCTTCAGCTACAAGTGGTGCGCCGTTAATATGAACCATGCCACACTTCATCTCCTGGGAAATCCGTTTAGCAGTGTCATCGTCTTTCGCATATATATATGCGGAGAGTCCATACTGTGTTCCATTTGCAATCTCTATGGCCTCTTCAAGTCTCTTATAGGGCATTACAGCCAATACAGGACCAAAGACCTCCTCGTTGACTATGAGTTGATCCTTACTGAGCCCAGAAAAAATAGTGGGTTGAATAAAATATCCTGCTTCGCAACCGGGTACTGGACCGGAACCACCTGTTACGGGCCTAATACCCGCGATTTCAGCATCTCGCAAAATAGCCTTAACTTTCTCGAACTGAACAAGATTGGCAAGCGGTCCAAGCTGAGTATCTTCATCAAAAGGGTTTCCTACTATATATGACTCAGCGGTTTTTTTTGCTATCTCAACCACCTCAACATGCAAGCTCTCCGGTACAATAAGACGTGTGCCAGCATTACAGGATTGGCCCGTGTTTTCCATACAAAGCCATAGGCATTCAGGAACAACTGATTCAAGATCAATTCCTTCGGTCAAAATCATCGGTGATTTCCCGCCCAGCTCCTGACAGACTCGCTTAACGGTAGCCGCAGCATCCTGAGCCACAGCAATACCTGCGCGAGTAGACCCCGTGAAGGAGACCATGTCAATATCAGGATGATGACTGATAGCAGACCCCACTTTTTGTCCATCACCATAGACTAAGTTGAATACGCCCTTAGGCAATTCAGCTTTGTCAATAACCTCAGTAAATAGCTGGGCTGACAGAGGTGAAAACTCCGAGGGCTTAATGATCATTGTGCAACCAGCGGCAATGGCAGGAGCAACCTTACAAACCAGTTGGCTGATCGGCCAATTCCAAGGTGTGATGAGCCCACAAACTCCAATAGGTTCAAAGTTAAGACTGTAACCCGAGTATTCTTCTCTCAATTCAAACTTCTTAAGAGCTTGAATAGTGGATTCAAGGTGTTCAATTCCCGTATATGCTTGCTCATCCCGAGAGAGTGTAATTGGCGAACCCATTTCGAGAGAAATTGCTTCCACAAATTCTTCATACCGTGACTTGTAAATGGCGAGAATCTCCTCAAGATATGCAATACGTTCCTCTCTAGAGCTTCTTTGAAATATTTGAAGTGCGGCCCTAGCCGCCATGACTGCATCGTCAACATCCTGTGCGTCACCAAGCGCAACGCTACCAATAACTTTGGCGGTGGCGGGATTGAGAATACTCATTCTATCGGCAGAATGCTTGGCTTTTTTCCAACCTCCATTGATATAAAAAGATTCTAGTTTGTATCCATTGCGTTCTACTGTAATTTAGTTTCACCCCAAAAAGCTGTGCAAAATTTCTTCATCTTTACCTCACTTATTTATTCTATTTTGATTTAGATATTTCATCAAGATACACTTCACCATCTTTCATGACAAATCGAACGTGTTGCATTTCTTTAATATCTTTTAAAGGATTTCCTGTAACTGCAATTAAATCAGCCAATTTACCTACTTCAACTGATCCAATTTTGTCTCCCCATCCAATTATTTGTGCATTCAAACTAGTAGCAGATACTAATATACTCATTGGCTTTTCTCCATAACGAGCACGAACCTCCATCTCATGAGCATTATCACCATGCGGTATGACACCTGAGTCAGTTGCAAAGCCTATAGGTATATCAGCTAACAAGGCTTTTTTAAAAGCATTTATTTGAGCATTCCTAACATAAAGTTCACGCTCAATTTCTGATTGCGGTATCCCATTCTTTACACCGCTTTCACGTATTACATCACTGGTATACAAAGTAGGTACATAAAAGGTATTACGCGTATTTTTTAAAATTGAAATTGCTTCATCATTTAAAAAAGATCCATGATCAATAGTCCTAACGCCAGATCGAATTGCCGCCAATATACCTTCAGCGCCATGCGCATGCGCAGCAACTGTTTTACCCCATCTATTTGCCTCATTAACTGCTGCGCCAATTTCTTCATCTGTAAATTGTTGTGCTCCTGGTGGCAATCCTTTTGATAGAACAGCTCCAGTAGCTAAAATTTTAATAAAGTCAGCACCATGCTTAAAATTAGTTCTTACAGCTTTTATAATCTCATTTGGATTATCTGCAAGGTTTTTGACGGTTGGAACATCAACATAAATAGAAAACTGACGAGCATCACCAGCGCCTCCTGTAGCAGAAACATAATTACCAGAAACAAATAACCTGGGACCTGGGATTGCACCTTCATCAATAGCATTCCTAAGAGAAACATCTACATAAGGCCAAGTTGGTCCCATTTCGCGGCAAGTAGTAAAACCTGCTAATAAAGTGCGCTTTGCATTATGAGCACCCCATAATGCCGCTTCAGCTGGATTTGAGCGAACTAGCTCATCTTCCCAATGAATACCAGGCTTACTACACAAATGTGTATGGAGATCAATTAAACCTGGAAGTAGAGTGGCCTCTCCTAGGTCAATAATTTTTACATCCTTAGGAATTTTTAATTTTTTAGCTACCTTTACAATGGTTTTACCATCTAGTAAAACCATCGCAGGCATTAAAGGTTTTCCACCTTTTCCATCAATTAAACGACCTACTTTTATTACAGTTAGATCTGACTGAGGTAAAATCAGAGATAATGAAAACAAAAAAATAGATAAATTTTTTGCACTTCTTCTCATTTTATTTCAGAAGATGGATGAAATATAATAAAGAATAAAAAATCTGTTCTTAATAGGTTAATTAATTCCTGTTTAAACGTTATGGTTTTAATCATCATAAAATAGATATTGAATTATTTTTCAATTGTTGACCTATCAAAAACTTCCATTCCATTAATATAAACTTTTACAATTCTTGATTTTGGTTCATACCAATGACCATCAATAATGACAAAATCTGCATCTTTACCTTTTTTTAAAGATCCTACACGGTCACTTACATTTGCAATAAGTGCAGGATTAATTGTAATGGCTTCTAATGCTGCTTGTTCTGTCATTCCATATCGAATACCCATACCAGCATTACCTCTTTGCCACTTTGAGGATACTACTGGATCATCTGTGTGAAAAGCGAAGAGAACGCCATGGTCATTCATTATTTTTCCAGTATACATTACACTGTCACTTATACCAATCCTTGCAAACAAAGGCATTCCAACAACTTTCACGTTACGTTTTGCAATTTCTTCAGGGACTTTATATGCTTCAGTTGAATGATGAAGAGTCAAGTCGAAGTTAAATTCATCCTTTAATCTTAATATAGAAAGTATATCATGAGCAGAGTGAACATGTGATCGAATTCGATCTTTTCCTGATAAAACCTCTGCGAAAGCTTCTAGTGCTAAATCTTTTTCAGGAGCAGGAGAATCTTTTTTCCCCTTTTCCCATTCTATTATTCTTTTTTCATATTCTTTTGCTTTAATAAATTTTTCCCTTAAAAATGAAGTCACTGCCATACTAGTCTTGGGAGAACTTCTTTTTCCTCCCATAGCAATTTTAATACCACCTTTTTCTAATAATATTCTTTCCTCAATACTCCCACCCCATGTTTTTATCACAACCGCTTGACCTGAAGAGACTTCTCCACTACCAGGACCAGTTACAACAGTGGTAACACCACCTTTATAAGCTTTTTCCCAAAAAGTTTTATCAGGTGATAAAATATCTACAATCTTATGTTGAGGGCCAAAAACAACTGGAAATTCATTCAAATTTTCTGGTGGTGTACCAATATGTGAATGGTTGTCAATAAATCCTGGAACAATTTCATAATTTGAATAATCTAATATTTTGGCTTTGTTAGGTATTCTTATATTTTTTCCAACTGAAACTATTTTACCATTTTTTATTAACAGAATTCCATTATTGTAAACACGACCTTTTTCTGCAGTGTAAATCTTAGCTGCTTTGATCGCAATTGTTTGACTATTTACAAAGGAAAGGACTACGAAAATTAGTAGAGAAAATTTATATGTAAAGTCTTTCATAAAATTTATTATAAATTAAAAAGGAGCCCATTAGACCCCTTTTTAATCTTAATTATTTTTCATTGTTTAATGAAAAGGACAGACTGTACTTGAAGTTTTATTTGCCACTATAACTGCATTCATATTATGCAGTATAGTTACAACTTTACCTGCTTCATCCCATGTATATGCATTCATTTCTTCAGCCAAAGGGATATATGAAGGAATAACTGGTTTCGTAATTGGGTCACCTGCATTTACATTTGGATTTAGGTCTATCTCATCAGTATTGGTTGGAAAACGCATTCCCAAATCAAACATCCTTCTACCTTCGGCAATCAATATCTCTTGCCTCATAAGATAAAGTAATTCTAAAGCTTCATCTGCAGTTGAGACTGCTTGAATCATCGCTGATGTAACTGAAGTTCCAGAAACTGAGGGAACTCCTACAGTTACTGGAGCAACATCAAATGCACCTACTCTATTCAATATCAATCCCTCACGTGCTTCCTCATCCGCGCTAGATTTCACTTTAATATCATCACTATTTGGGCGTTGAATCCCCGAGTGCAGATCATTACGTCTAGCATCCGTTTCAAGGACAGAGTCCATTGGTCGACTATTTACAAGGGCTAGCAAATTTTCCATATGATTTTTCTGTCCAGCAAGATCACCATCTGCATTAGCAGCCTCTGCAAGAATTAGATGGCTCTCTTCAGCTTTTAGTGTGATATAGCCATCTTGTTCTGCCATACTAGTTGTATTTGTACCAGCATACTTTGGATCTAAAAAGTCTAATCTTGGAAGCGGTTGCCAACCTTGGTTTCCACCGTTAAAAATCACAGACTGCATATAGTTACTTGAGGTCCATGATGCATTATCTGGAAGTTCTCTATAAACATAAGTTGGATCTGAAGCTAGTGCTTGAGATGCATATTTTGTGGCTTCACTTTTATTTCCTGCACCATAATATGCTCTCGCTAAACTATATAAGCATCGTGTTTTAAGACCAGCATCTGATGTTCCATCATGAGCAGATTTTAATGAAGTTACAGCAGCTGCAAAAGCGTCTGCTGGAGACACAGGAGCACCATCTGGCTCTAGTATTGCCATCGTAAATAACTCGGCTTGAATAAGGTGGCTAAAGCCTATAAAGAAATGACAAAAAGCTAATTGGTCCGTAGTAGAATTTTCATCCCTTTGTGATACGGTCTCTATTCCATATTTTCCCATTTCACGAAGCTGATGAAGCGGCTGTAACATTTCATACATTTCGAGAAATGATGATTGTGCTTCAGGTATATTTAATGCTGAATTCACTTGGGCACCTTGAAAATCATAATTATCTGTCATCAATGAACTCATTACGACATACCCATTATGGACTTCAATGAACTGTCTTTGAATACCTAGAACCCAACCTGCCATTGAATTTTCAGAATTCAAGATAGCATCTTCTGAAAGGTTCGGATTAGGATCTGGTTCATTAAAATCTAGAATATCACAACTTGTAAGCAATATAGCACCCATAAAACCAATTCGAATTAATATTTTTTTCATTTGTGTTTCTCCAATAATAATTTCTTGATTAAAAAGTTACATTAATACCAAAATCAATTGACTTGGGGACCGAAAGAAGACCATAATTCGTAGAAGTCAAATTCAATGCTCCTTGTTGGGCTCCAAACGAATCATTTTCCTGCTCAGGATCAAATGGTGCGTCTGTCCACATTTTAAGGTTATTACCTCTAACGAATACTTCCGCTTTACTTAATCCGGCTCTAGCAATGTATTTTGTAGGAACATTAACTGTTAAAGTGACATTCCTAAGTTTTACATAATCAGTAGGAAACCAAAAATGATTTACCATAGTAAATGGTGAAGCTTTACCTTGCATATTCTCAGCAATCATTCCACCACCTGAAGGATCTCCAAGTAATAGCCTTATTAACCCTAAGGGTGAACTCTGATGTCCACCTTGTTGATAACTACCATCTACATAGAGAGTAGCAATATCTTTGTATTTTAACGATAGACCAAAGTTGCCAAAAGTGTTTGAAGCCACTGTAGCAAGCTCTTTGCCAAATACTGTGGAATCAATATTTCCATCAGCATCAAAATAAGTACAATTTGCCTTAACAACACCTATTGGTTTACCTTCTATTGCATAAGCATCCATAATTCCAACAAAGTTCATAACTCTAACCGGTGGTTTACCACCAAGAGAAACAACTTTATTATCAACGTCATTCCAAGAGTAATTGACATTTAGGTCGAATCCAGCAAAATTAAGGATATTTGCATCAAAAGCTAATTCAATACCTGTATTTTCAAGAGTTCCAATATTTCTTAATTGCAAACCCAAGCCTGACGAGGTAGATGGAGGTGTTGGCATAAGAGCATCTTCAGTTGTTGATTTGTAACTAGTAAAAGTTAGGTTTACCCTATTATTTACTAGAGAAAGATCAGCGCCCATTTCAGTCGTGGTCATATACTCAGGTCCTAAAGTTGCATCCCCAGGATTATCAAAAGTAAAGGCATTACCTCCTAAATAAGAATTTGGTGTAAGTGTACGTTCATTCTGATAAGGCTTAGGCCAGTTCCCCGTAGAGCCTTGACTAAACCTTAATTTTGCATCTGAAACAATAAAGTCCGGAACAACTGATTTGAAAAGGGGCTCCGAACCCACGTTGTAGGATAGTCCAAATTTAGGATAGGTTTGAGCGCCAAAGTCTTGACCAAAAGCAGTGCTCTCATCTGACCGCATACCAAATTCAACAAAGTAACGATCTTTATAACCAATATTTACTTGACCATAATATCCATAATTGGCAACGGCAAGAAGATAATCACTTGAAAATGTTTCAGCAGAATTATTTACTGAACGAGATCCATCAACCACATTAATTGCATTAATTCGATACTGGTTATCATGATTATTAAAAAATGAATATCCACCATTTGCTAATAATGAGATTTCACCAAAATTATCGTTGTATGCAATTTGCGCATCACCGTTAAGACCATAAAAGAATCTTTCTGACTTATTAATATATCCTTCATCTATTCCCGCATTTCCTGTAAACCGAGTCACCTCATTAGTAACAATTTGTGTATTGCGAGAACTTCTCATATCCATCCCTAGGGTTACTTGTGTCTTAATCTTTTCACTTGGGTTATATGCTAAACTATGAGAATGCTGGAAGCGTTTCACTCTTACTTGATAGTCTGAGACATCAATCCACCTCTGATATCTATCTTTTATTTCTTTAAGCTTATCTGCTGCAAGTGTATCTATATCACCTAAAGTTCCAAACTCTATTAAAGAGTATGGATTATAACTATCACCAACTCCAATACGACTGTATTGATGTGAAGTCATACCAAAACTTCCAATATAGTTTAAACCATTGTCCATTTTAGCAGAAACCTTACTTCTCATTGAATATTTTTTTTGCATGTTACCACCATTACCTGATGGGCCGCCATTACCAGCCCACCATCCATCATCTTCGTAAGCACTACCAGAAAAATTAAATAGAATACGCTGATTACCTCCTGAGATACCTAATCGGTATAACTTACTTTGTGCATTTTTAAACAAAATATCACTTGATGAATCATATAAAAAGTATTCGGTTTTTGGTTCTTTTGTACCACTTTCCATACCAAAAGTGAATTTTGTTTTTCCTGCGGTACCACTCTTTGTAAAAATTTGGATAACGCCATTTGAGGCATCTGAGCCATACATTGTTGCAGCCGCACCTCCTTTAATAACTTCAATTCTTTCAATACTTTCGATTGGAATATCAGCTATGGCGTTCGCACCTTCACTCGCTCCACCTCCAACTACATTGTGTAGCTCTAACTGGCCACCATAACCATTATTAACACGCATACCATCCACATAAATAACAGGTGTAGAAGCACTTGAAATAGTACTGTATCCTCTTAATCGAATTGAACTTGCCGCACCTGGCTGACCACCGCTAATATCCATTTTCATACTAGGTACAGCAGCTTGCATTGCATACTCAAGTTGAGTTGTTTGAGTAAAGCCTAGTTTTTCATCATCAACTGTTTCAATAGTTGTTGATAAACGCTTTTTATCAACTCCAAGACCTTGCCCAGTTACAACAATTAAATCTCCTTGCAACACATCAATATCTAATGCAAAATCGAATTGTGCAGGTACACCAGTAACAGAAACTGCACTAGTTGTCGTTTTATATCCAATATATGCAACTGTTACTCGAACATCACCTACAATCGTAGCTGGTAGACTAAATGAATATTCACCTTCTGTATTGGTTGTTGATCCAATACCTCCGGAATCTTCAGCGAGCACGTTTGCGCCTACAAGAGGTTCTCCAGTTCTAGAATCTGTTATTTTTCCAGTGATCAAAGTTTGACCGATTAGAATTGTCGATAAAACTAAAGTTGAGCAAATTAATAAAACATTTTTCATCAGATATTCCTTTATTTAAGTTCTCTCTATTCCTTTTATCCATCTATTTTGTCGGAATCAATTCTAACCCAATCTATTTGTGGGGAATGTTACAAAGCAAGATATTTTTATTTTTTTTCTTTCCAAAAAATTCTTGGCTTTCCATCAAGTGATCTCTCTAATGAGACCACTTCATTCTTTGTACTAAAATGAAATGAAATAAATTCATGTCCATAACGAGCTCTTTCCCTTGGGCTATTCCATCTAACTCTAAAAGTATCATAATGCCAATGACTTAAAGTTCCTTTTAGGGCATCTCCACGAGATAAAATCAAATTATTACCTGAAGTAGATACTGTCATTTTTCCATAAAATTCATGATCATATTCACCTTTATATCCTGAATTTATTAATCGAGGACGAGTATTGGATATTCGTCGAGAATCAACATCATTTCTTATGCTATCTTGAACTGCGATTGCTTTATCATATGATTTTTTATCTTTTCCTGACCAGTCTATATCATCTGCTTTCCCCAAAAAAGCATCAATAATCTCTCTCCCGACTGAATATGAAGCTCTCATTCCTCCATTATTAACTACAACCCAGCCAAGATCAATCTCAGATATAAATCCTGTCCAAGTTATAAAACCATCAATTCCACCACCATGACTTACCATTTTATAACCTCTATAATCAGATAATCGCCACCCTAAACCGTATAAGGAAAAATTTGTTACCTCATCAACTCCAGAATAAGAAGCATGCATTTGAGGAGTTTGCATTTCATTAACGACAGCCTCACTTAAGATTTTTTTCCCTTCAAACATTCCATTATTCATATTTAGTCTTATCCAATTTGACATTTCAAGCACGTTTGAATAAACCGAGCCTGCTGGAGAAATATTATCCAAATTGCGATCTTCAATGGGCTGAAGTTTTCCGCTGTAATCGACAATTCCATGAGGAGTGGCAACATTACTCCGTTTTGCTAAATCTCTTAAATTGGTTACACTTGTTCTCATCTTCAGGGGCCTAAAGAAACGCTTATACATTACATTATCCCAACTATCACCATGCATTTCTGCAGAAACCAATCCTGCGGTCAAATACATCAGGTTTTGGTAGTTATAAGTAGATCTAAAGCTATATGCGGGTTTCAGATATCGTATGCTATGCATCACTTCTTGTTGATTCATAGAAGATCCAAACCAAACTTGGTCTCCTCTAGTTAAACCACTTTTATGAGTTAATAAATCTCGAACTCTCATCTCATCTGTAGCATATGCATCATACATACGGAATCCTGGCAAAATGTCTATAACGCGATCATCCCAATTTAGTTTTTCATCATCTACAAGCATACCTAAAGTAGCAACAGTCATTGCTTTAGTTGTGGATCCAACCGCGAACAAGGTTTTTTCATCTACTTTAGCCGACTTGCCTAATTCACGAACACCAAATCCCTTTGCATAAATGACTTTGTCACTTTTTATAATTGCTACAGCCATTCCAGGAATATTCCAATCTTTGCGAATTTGTTCAATACGTTCCTCAAGACCGTTAGGAATTTTTTCCTGAGCATTAGCTATAGAAAAAACGAATGATATCAGAATAGAAATTATAATTTTATTATGTTTTATTATATTTTGCTTTTCCATTTTTTTAATACCTTTTTTTCTTTAGTTATACTAAGTCCTGCCTTTGGCTCTCTTGTTCTTTCCTCAGGTAATGTTTGCCACCATTTTAGTGTATCTCTAGCTGTAACAGCTAATGGCCTATATTTTATTCCTGCTTTAACTGCATTAGAATTTTCGAATGAACAAAAGCCATCAAACTCACCACCAGAAGGCATCCAAGCAGTCATTTCGGTCCATGGTTTAATTTTATTATCTAAAATAAAATTCTGATCAACCCATTCAAAAGAAACTTTATTACTAACAACAGCTTTGATTCCATATAACATTTCACTCATAGTAAGATTTCCTAACGGCCCAACAGCTGTGTAAGTACCATACAAATTATTCTCAATAAGATGGATATCAAACTCCGATAAATCTCTAGCATCAATATATTGCGCTGGTTGGGATGGATCTCCTGGAGCTAATACTTCACCTCCTCGATTAATTCTAACTGGCCAATAGGTCCACCTGTCTGTTCGATCACCTGGCCCAACAATTAAATGTGGTCTTACAATTATTGCTCTATCTTTAAATGCTTTTAGAGCTACTTTTTCAGATAATGCTTTTAGTGGACCATATGCACTCATATCTTCAATCGTTGGATCATCAATGGTTGCAATCGGGTGATTTTCAGTTATGCCTTTGACTGAAAAATCTGCATGAACAGAAAGTGAAGATGTAAAAAGATAGGTAGAAGCGTTATCTTTCAAAATATCCGTGGATTGCTTAACCCATCGCGGATAGGTCGCAGAGTTATCAATGACAGCATCCCACTTTTTTCCTTTTATTGCATTTAAATCATTATTTCTATCACCAATGAGATGCTCGACTTTTTTAAAATATTCTTTATTTAAAGTAGGTTTAGTTTTCCCGCGAGTAAAGATAGAAACCTTATGACCTCGATCAATTGCATATTTTATTTGATGTGGACCCGTAAAGGCTGTACCACCCAAAATAAGAATGCTTAATGATTTTGATGCTTTTTCTGGCTTTTTTGAAAACAGTTTAAGACTACCCGAAGAAGCAACACTTAAGGCAGCTAAAGCCGTGGCTCCTTTTTTAAAAAAATCTCTTCTAGAATGCTTCATTGATTGAATTATTATCGTTTAATATATTTATCAAGCCATGCTAGAATTCTAGGAGAAACATCCATTAATAATTTTGGCTCTCTGGGCCCATGAGGCGTTCTTGGATAAACTACCATTTCAGTAGGGACTCCTTTCCTCTTTAACGCAACATAAAATTCCTGGCCCTGCGTAAAGGGCACTCGCAGATCATTCGACCCATGAATCACTTGGGTAGGAGTCTTTACATTGTTTATACGATAAATTGCAGAATGCTTTTCATAAGTCTCATAGTCATTCCAAAATTCACCTCCCATATGTGCAACTAAATAATCTGGTATATCCGTAGTAGTGGTCATGCTAACTAAATTAGGCAATCCTGCTCCCATACTCGCTGCCTTGAAACGATCAGTTCTAGTAACAACAAAAGATGTCATATATCCACCATAACTCCAACCCATAACTGCCATTCTTTTTGAATCCGCTATGCCCATATCAATGACTTTATCTACACCGGACATAATGTCTTCATAATCACCAAATCCCCAGTCTTTAAAATTTGCATAACGAAAATCTTTACCATATCCCGTGCTTCCTCTAGGGTTAGGACGTAAAACTGCATAACCCTTACTCGCTAGATATTCAATCATATAAATCCCGGGATTGCCAGTATAAGATTGAGAAAAGACACCTGAGGGACCACCATGTATAATCAGTGCAAGTGGATACTTTTTACGTTTCTTATAATTAGCAGGGTAAGTAAGAAATCCTTCTATTTCAAGTCCATCTTTAGATTTCCAACTTATTAATTCAGTCTTAGCTAACGCCGGTAATTCTAATTCAGAATTAAAACTGGTAATCTTCTGCGGCAAAATCCTCTCTAATTTGCTAACATATACTTCACTTGGTTTATCTAACTCTTGTTTTACAAATACGATGCGCTTCCCATCATCAGTGATGGAAGGAGATGATACACGCGAATTGAGATTTAGGAGGGGCTTAAGATCATTACCTTGGATACTGATCTTATAAATTTCAGATTTTGTTTTATTTGCATCGCTTGCGTATATATAATTATCATCTGAAGACCATTTAATGATACTAGCACTTCTGTTTGGTGTCTCACCCAACTTGATGGGCCTTCCTCCATTCGTAGCAACTATATAAATATCACCTAACCCAATTGGCTCATGTTTTTGTCCATCTGATATAAATGCAATTCTTTTCCCATCTGCAGAGAATATTGGACTAGAATCTCTTCCATCCGAATCAACCAAATCTTTAACTGTTTTTGTTGAAATATTTACAACTGATATATCGCCAGAAATATATCTAGAATTGAATGTTGGTTCATTTGCATGAGAAAAAACAATTTTTTTCTGATTCGGATGCCAATCAAAACTAGTAACATCATACTGGCCTTCCGTTATTCTTTCCGCTTTGCTGGTATCAATATTGGTGTTGAATTTTTTTATGTAAAGGTGGGAATATTTAAAATTCTGATCTACCATTATAACATCTTTTTTTTCTTTTTCATTTTTTTCTTCTTCTTCAGATTTAGAATCTTTCATTAAGAAAGCAATCGCATCTCCTTTAGATGACCATTTAAAGGAGCCTACCCCTTCCTTTTCATGAGAAAACTGCCACGCTTCACCTCCATTACTTCTCATCATCCATATCTGTGGCTTATCTGATCTTTTACTTACAAAAGCTAAGTATTTTCCATCTGGAGAAAATCTTGGATGTGAACTAGATTTGTCATTATAGGTAAACTGTGTTAATTCCTCACCATCATTATTGGAAACCCAAATTTGAGTTAGATACTCTGATTTTTCTCCTTCAATTAATGCTTCCCTCACGACCATTGCAATCCGATCACCCTTTTTTGAAAAATTCAAATCAGAAATTTGCTTTAACTGTATGCTAATCTCTGGTGACCATTCAAATGATTGTCCACTTAGCGAAATAATAAAAAATGATGAGCTTAAAATTCTTTTAAGATAATGCATATTAATATCCTTCATTATTGTACTTGTTGATCCATCCCATTATATGTTTCAATTTACTAATATGATGACTGGGCCTTACTGAAATCCCGTGCGGTTCATCAGGAACTCTTACAAGTACTGACTCCACACCTAATAATTGAAGAGCAGCATAATACTGTTCAGAATCAGGCATGGGTGTTCGGTAATCCGCCTCGCCAGTAAGTACCATCGTTGGTGTTTTTACATTCTTTACAACTGAAAGCAGAGACTTGCTTTCGTAAAGTTCAACATTATCCCATGGCATACCAGGAAACCAGTAATTCGCAGTCCATGGTATGTCAGAGTAAAGGACAAAACTGTACCAATTAATTACGGGATAGACTGTTACTGCAGCTCTGAAGCGAGTTGTACGACCTATCATCCAACAGGTGAGGACACCGCCACCACTTCCACCAGTTACATAAAGTCTGTCTTCATCTATATATCCTTTTTTTATTGCCGCATCTACACCAGAATTAAGATCATAAAAGTCATCACCAGGATAATCATGATGAATCAATTGAGCAAACTTCTCACCATAACTGGTGCTACCTCTTGGATTAGTATATAACACAACGTAACCTTCAGCTGCCATCAGCTGCTTTTCCAAATAAAATCGGTCTCCATAATTTGCAAAAGGACCACCATGAATTTTTATTATTAGTGGGTACTTTTTCGAGGGATCAAAACCAGGTGGCTTCATTATCCACCCTTGAATATCCAAGTTATCATGAGAAGATTTGTACCAAATTTCTTCTACTGTAGCAAGCTCCTTATGGGATAAAATGTCTTTATTTACAGAAGTTATAATTTTAACATTTTTACCACTACTACGACTTACTGCTAAATCAGAAGGTAAGTCAGGTCTTGTTGTAATAAATACAAACCTTCCATCTTTTGCCATTGAGTAACCGCGACCTACATTATTGACTAAAACACTATTTTCCCCTTTAAGGTTGGTTTTTCCAATTTTTGTATTCCCTTTGTCATCGTAAAGGAAAAATATATTTTTGCTATCCCCAGACCATTTAATATTGTTAACTGACCTATCAAGCTTTGTTTTTACTTCTTTAATTTTATTACTTTTTAGTTCGATAAAATAAATCTTAGATATCTGCGTTGCCATTCTCTTACTTTCATAGCCGGTGTATGCTAGAAACTTGCCATCCGGAGACGGTACAGGATTGTCTTCAGGACCATCCCGATCCGTAAGTTTTTCCATTTTAGCATTGTCTATATTGACTTGGAAAATGTCATTTTGCATCCAAGGACCTTCAGCTTCCCAATTTTCATCAAGATTAGCTGAAACATAAATATGTTTGCTATCAGTTGACCAGGCTGTTTGACCTCCAATATAGCTGGCAAAATTAAATCTTCCTGAGGTCAATTGTCTTGGTGTACCTCCTTCTGAAGGAATAACAAATAAGTGTTTAAACCCTTTTAAATATCCAACTCCATTAAATCTATAGACCAGACGATCAATTACTTTCGCAGGCTTAGCCCACTCAGCTCCTTCAGGTGGAGATGGGAGATCTACATTAAAATTAGCATCAGTAGGAACAGTGCCATAAAAAGCTAAGTATTGCCCATCAGGGGACCAACTAATTCCATGGGGACTTGTCTGAACATTTGTCAGAATTGTTGTCTCGCCCGTGTCCATCCATCGCTTATGAATCTGACCAGAGCCAGAAGAACTGGAAACATAGATAATCTGCTTGCCATCCGGAGACCAGCGGGGTTGACTATTACCGTTCTGTCCACTGGTCAGTGGACGGTTATTAGTACCATCAAAATTAATGATCCAGATATTTGAATAACGCTTATCTGTCATAATATCGCTACCAGACCTTACATAAAGTATTTTTGAACCATTTGGCGATATCTGCGGATCGGAGACTCCTTCCATTTCAAAAATATCTAAAGTTTTTAAAACCTTATTATCACCAGCAATAAGCATTGTAAAAACGCTCAACATTGAAGTAAAAAATATTATTATTTTTCCAACTATCATCATTTTATTCATCATTATTTTCCTTTTTTTGAATCACTGGCAGTTCTATATATGTAGCCTTTGATTTTGATAAGAATATAGATTGAGTTGCAACTGCATAATCATTTTTAGTAGCTGTTGGTATATTGATAAAATTCTGTGGGTTGCGATCAATAAGAGGAAACCACGTACTATGAATTTTCACCATTATTCTATGCCCTTTTTTAAATTTATGGGCTCTTGTTCCAAGTGAGATTTTAAAATGATTGATTTCATCAGGCACTAATGGTTTCGGTTCAGAAAAACTATCTTTAAATTTTGATCGAATTACTTCATCTGCAATCATTAGCTGGTAATTAGCCATAATTAAATCAGATGAATCTTCCGGGTAAACATCAATTAATTTTACAATCCAGTCAGCATCAGTACCTGTTGTTGAGGCAAACAAGTTCAAAATGATTTCACCGGCAATTTCAATCCCCTCTTCTAAAGGTTTAGTCATCCAGGTCAATACATCTTCTCTATTATCTAAGAAACGCTGATCTTCTACTTTCCACATTGCTTGAGCACCTTGCCAAAAACCTTTAATTGGTCTTTTTGAATATGGCACAGGATTGTTGGGATCTGATACATAAGAAAGCGATTCCGTACCTTCTTTATCAACCGAGAGATTCATTGTAATGCTATTATCAGGCCGAAAATAAAAGTTTGTAGGTTTAGTTTCAGATAATGGTGGCCAAGTCTTAAAAGATTTCCACTGATTTAAACCTGTAATGAATACATGAGCTTCTGGAAAATTCTGTGAATTATTTCCTTTGAGATGATGAAAAAACCACGGTGCTTGTATCTTACTTCTATAATATTTAGAGGTGTTACTACCAAATCCAATGGCCCAGAGACTATCTCCTTTTCCCCTAGCCCAACCACCATGACGCCATGGACCTACAACCAAATTATTAATATTAGACTGATCATTCTCTTCTAATTTTTCATATATTTTCATTGGGCCATAAAAATCTTCTGCATCCCACCATCCTGCAACATTTAACGCAGGTACACTGATGTCCTCTAAATAATGTGTAACTTCTTTTTCTTTCCAAAATGAATCATAATTACTGTGTTCCATAAAGTTATTCCAAGTTGGAACTTTATCAAAAAAATATTTTTTGTTGGCATTTGAGAGTGGACCCAGATTTAAATAAAAATCATATACGTCCTCATCTCCGAAATCAAAGGGAAAGTTCTCTTTTGATCTTTCCATCATAGCTGCATAACCAAAAGAAGGACTGAGTCTAAAAGCTCCATTATGAAAAAAATCATCACCCATATACATATCTGATGGCGAGGCTTGGGGTGAAATTGCTTTAACAGCTGGGTGTATATCTGTTAGAGCTATTGCAGTCAACCATCCACCGTAAGATATGCCCAGAATACCTACCTTACCATTATGGCCATCAATATTTTTTAATAGCCATTCAATAGTATCATAAGTATCCGTTGCTTCATCAATTTTTGTATTCGCATCTTCAGAAACTGGTGTTCGTAACATGCTAAACTCTCCACCAGAACTATATCTCCCTCTAATATCTTGAAAAACGAAAATGTATTGGTCATCAGCCAATTCTTTATAAGAAGAATAAAGAGCAGAATGAAGACCATTAGTATTATGTCTTAGTCCGTATGGAGTCCTAGTCAAAAGTATGGGAAGTTTAACTTTTGCATTTAAAGGAATAAATATCTCTGTATTGAGTTGTACACTATCTCGCATTACTATCTTCTTAACTTGTTTTGAATATTTACTAGATTCTGATTTTATATTAGAAGTTGGTTTAACTGTACAAGAAATAGACAGTAATAAGAGGCATATCATTATAAGAAAATCAAATCTACGATTGGAATAAATCATTTAAGTTAATTTTTTCAAAGTTTAATTATGTATTTCAAGCAATTCGTCAAGATTCCGGGAGCTGTTTTCCTCGGCCTTGACTGACGGCAGAAGAAATACTGCAAGAAATGCAAAAGTACACAAAACGAGTTTCTTCATCGCTGTATCATTACTTCATAGGTTTCGAACGTATTCTTTCACTCTTTTATTGTATTGTTTATTTATTAATTAACTTTAGAATGGGTTTTAATATTATATGTAAAAGAAAGTAACCAGTATGGTTGCACTAATACAACAAATTTGTTGTTCATTTTAATTATACCATATATATGATGTATTTTTTTATGATAAGGAAATAAATTATTGTATATTACTGCCCAGATAATAACTAATTAAATTTCTTTAATAAGAATAGGTTAATTAGGGGCATATGAATATCGATTTAAAAAGCATTCCCAAAAAGCGTCGTCGTATAGTTCAATATCTTTTGGATAATCCTGATCAAGTTGTAATAAATGGTTCAGAAGCACTATCAAAAAAACTTTCAGTAGATAGATCTACTCTTATAAACGCTTGTAAAGATTTAGGGC
>Ga0187833_10002256_pt1 | contig 20875 bp, 24 predicted proteins | sample ETNtaG_37_FD_167968 | JGI IMG/M metagenome (GOLD analysis project Ga0187833, IMG submission 167968) | Marine microbial and viral communities from oxygen minimum zone, Eastern Pacific Ocean - ETNP2014_SV_400_PacBio MetaG (Illumina Assembly) | ecosystem: Environmental > Aquatic > Marine > Hypoxic...
TAAAGGATGCTCTTGTCTGATTTCAGAGATGAAGTCTTCAACAGCTCCAGCTAATCTACTAGCCTTTCTTTCAGCTTGTTTGACATAGCCAGTCCGAAGAGAATACCTCAGGCCAGTTTTGCCTACAAGCTTGGAGATATCAGGAGGAAGGGTGTACCGGAAGTAATATGAGGAATTTCGTTGGAAGGTGTACCTTGGGTTTGTTGTTTGATTTAGAGAAGTCATGGCTACCTTTTTGGACATGCTGTTGGACACATGCCATAAACTAGTAGCTAGAACCGCTCTAACTCCTTGTTTTTAAGGAAGTTTTGGTGGAGGCGGGGGGAATCGAACCCCCGTCCGAAAGGTGTCAATCGAAGGCGTCTACATGCTTATTCTCTGATTTGGATCTCGCCTGAATCAGCTCCCAGAGACAGGATCCGATTTGGGCCAGTTCCTAAAAATCTCGTCCAATGCGCCCGGAACTCACGCGCCAGACCAGTCCGCTAAAGTGACGTCCTTTTCCACCCCACGGACAAAAGCGGGAAGGACGGTAACAAACTTAAGGGTTAGTTAAGCCGCTACTGCTACTTCATAATCGTTAGCGATTATGTTTGCGCCGTTTTTTAACGGGCCAACGGCATCCCGTGCATGCAACCTCCGTCTCATTCCTCCCGTCGAAACCAGATCGCCCCCGTTAGGGAAAAGGTAGGATAGACTTCTATTATTAAGATAACACCTTATCTACCGGTTCTCAATGTCCGTATAATAAATAATGTAGAAAGTATTTTGTCGCCCTGGGCACAGCTTATGCCATGATGGGTAAACAAAGGGAGGCGATAAAATATTACGAAAACACTATTGGCTATGATCCGGAATTCTTATTTCCCTCAGTGCGCTGCACCTTATAGTTAATTGATGATATTATTTAGTACCTAAATATCGGGAGCCTGATATTTGGGTGGGTCGGGCTTGCAAATCGTTCCTTTATTCTATAAATTTACCCCTTTACAGTCGCAATAGGAGAGAACAGGTATGCGGGTTTTAGTGATAGGTGCTGGTGGACGTGAACACGCGCTGGCGTGGAAAATAGCGCAAAGTCCGCTGGTAAAGAAAGTGTATTGTGCGCCGGGCAATGCGGGAACGGCGAATGTGGCAGAAAACGTAGATATCCCTGCGGAAAATATTAATGCCTTGCGCCAGTTTGCCACGATGAAGGGTATCGGGCTGACGGTGGTCGGCCCTGAACAACCTTTGGTGAAAGGGATTGTTGATAGTTTTGAGGAAAGCGGACTCCGTGTATTTGGTCCCTCCCAGAGAGCGGCGGAAATCGAGGGTAGCAAAGTTTTCTGTAAGGACCTGATGAAAAAATATGCTATTCCCACCGCTCGATATGAAGTTTTTGATTCTCCAGATAAGGTTAAACTTTTTACCAGAGAGGATGAACCGGTTGTTGTTAAGGCAAGTGGTCTGGCCGCAGGGAAGGGAGTCATCCTTTGCAATAACGGTGCGGAAGCACGCTCGGCGATTGAATCGATCATGCGTGATAAAGCATTTGGCGAGGCGGGTGACCAAGTGGTGGTCGAAGAGTTTCTCACGGGACAGGAAGTTTCACTGCTTGCTTTCACCGATGGCAAAACAGTTTTGCCGCTCGACTCGGCACAAGATCATAAGGCGGCGTTCGATGAGGATACCGGACCTAACACGGGTGGCATGGGGGCCTATTCTCCCGCACCCGTTTTCACGGATGATTTGAAAGAACAGGTCATCAATGAAATTATGAATCCTACCGTAAGGGCCATGGCCAAGGAAGGTCGTCAGTATAGAGGCATTTTATATGCAGGACTTATGCTGACGGAGTCTGGACCAAAAGTGTTGGAGTTCAACGCACGTTTTGGTGACCCGGAAACTCAGCCGATTATGATGCGGATTAATAGCGACATCGTCCCTGTCTTCGAAGCATGTATTGACGGCACACTCGCGAAGTGCTCGCTACAGTGGAAACCGGAACCAACGGTGTGTGTTGTGATGGCGGCGAAAGGCTACCCGGGTGCTTATGAGAAAGGTAAAGAAATTAACGGACTGGATTCTGCCGACAATCAGGGAAATACGGTGGTGTTTCACGCGGGAACCAGGATGAACGGTGGAAAGGTCGTAACGAATGGCGGACGCGTACTGGGTGTCACCGCACTGGGGATAGACATTGGCGCGGCGATCAAAAGTGCTTACTCTGCTGTGGAAAAAATTGAATGGGACGGAATTCACTATCGAAAGGACATCGGCAATAAAGCGATGCCGTAACTATCGTTATCCCATTTGGAGGGGACGCATTATTCTAACGGGTGTGGCTTGGTTAGTCCAGTTGCGGAACTTTGGTTTCCTGGACAGATTCCATTTGCTTATCAAAAAGTTTCTTCGAGGCCACCCAGGCTCCCCATGAAATTCCCACGACAGTGGCGATCCCGATTAATGCCCACAGGGCGACATTGCCTGAGCCCGACAGCCCACTTAAAAACACAAAAGCGCCCAGAGGCAGAGCCATGATGAATCCGAAACAAGTCAGAAGCATCGAACTGCGCGCAAAATATTTAGGACGCATATCGACATTAAGCTCTGGAAGGTACTTCTTGTTTTCTTCCTTTGTCATGTCCAGAAGAAGAACTTCACCTTCGCATTTGGGACAATATTGACCCTCCCAAAACGCATTTTTGCATTCTAGGCAAAATTTGACCATAACGAAAATTTCCTGTTAAATGAGCGAGTAGGATACCTTATTTATATTCATCCTTCAACTGCCCGCCCCAGAGGTGGAATGATGTGTCATCAAGACATGTAACACCGGCTTGGAAAATCCGATAAAGTATTATCATATAAAGTGGTTAATAGAATGGGAAACACAAAATTCACAGTCGTTGCCCATGGGGGATCTGGCTCGGATAGTGAACATTGCGACGGTACCGAAGAGGCCGTTCATGCCTGCTACAAAGCTAGCCAGATGGATGCGAGTCTGGTCCACTCCGTTGCGCGGGCGGTTTGTGTTCTGGAAGACGATGGGCGCTTCAACGCCGGAGCCGGTGCCCATGCCCGGGAAAACGGAACGGTGGAACATGACGCGGCGATCATGGACAGTGTCGGTTGCTTCGGAGCGGTGGCTGTGCTGGAGGGATTCAACAATCCCATCCTGACCGCCGAAGCGGTGAGCGAAACAGAATATCGATTGTTGGCAGGAAAAGGCGCGGCCGAGTTTGCTCGCGAACGTAAAATGGAGCCAACCCGACACCACAGCATCCCGGGCGGCGGGAAAGATTTCTCAACACCTCCCACAACGGACACGGTGGGATGCGTGGCTACCGATGGTGCGACCTTTGTAGCGGCGCTAAGTACGGGGGGGATGGCCGGGGCGCATTATGGTAGAGTGGGCGATGTGCCCATCATAGGGAGCGGGCTCTACGCGGGACCTAAAGGAGCCGTTGCCGCGACCGGTGACGGAGAAGCGATCATGATGAAAATGACGGCCTACCGTACCTACCAACTCATCGAGAAAGGCGGCAAACCGAAAGAGATATTGAACGAAGTCGTCGGATGGTTTTCATCAGTAGACGCGTTCGGCCTTATATTGGTGACGCCAGAAGGATTCGCCGGCGGATCAAATAGAAGCATGGCTTGGTCATCAGGGGAGTTTTACTGAACAGAAGTCGCAGTGGTTCTGTAGCTCGCCGATTCCCAGCACCCGTTGGGCATACCAAATTGGCATCTTCGACCTACGGCCCTCCAGTTCTTAAAGTAATAAGGTAGGCTGGACGGGTATCGGGTGATCGTGATTCAAAAGCGACCACCCCACTTGTAAGCAGATAGGTTCCAGCACGGTACAGGAAATAGTTGATTTTTATGGTAGGAAGAAGTTATCATCCCCGATCATCATTTAGAGAACAAAGCTAGAAAGCCAGCGTAGCTCAGGGGTAGAGCAACTGATTCGTAATCAGTAGGTCGGCGGTTCAATTCCGCCCGCTGGCTCCATATAATACAATAGCTTACAGGTTAGACTGCAGCCCATTTCTCAAATTGGCTAGCACTGTGGCTAGCGTTTGAGCGACTATTTGAGCTACTCAGAGCTTGGTTGGAGTTTTGCTGAGGGTCAAGGGGGAATTTTTTGCGTCCTGCCTATAGGTACTTAACCTTTTTCCCACTAAAAAATTTGATCCGATGCTTAAATCCAAAGTCTCGATTCAAAAGACCCTTAAAGTAGGACAAAAGCCATTAGCTTCAGGTTGAAAAATGCGGGGGATTGAAGACTTTTCAGGTTCATATTCAACTGAATTATAGGGTTAGGATATTTCCTGGATCAATGCTACTCTATCCCAGTAAATATGGGTTGTTTAATTGTAGTGTAAGTTGATTCCTTCTAGTTTCTCGCTTGAAGCAAGCCTCGCAGTTTGGTTATTTGTGGTTCTCTAAAAGTTCTTGCATCCATTCAACCCCATTCAAAAACAGGGAATGGCTTTATCCGGGTTTTCTGGAAGCTTATTCCCGCTAATTAGCAGGAGAGTAATGTCATGGCAGTAGGAACAGTAAAATGGTTTAACGATAGCAAAGGCTTTGGGTTCATTGAAGGTGAGAGCGGAACAGACCTTTTTGTTCATTTCTCAGAAATTCAAGGAGATGGTTTCAAGACGCTTGCAGAAGGCCAGTCGGTCGAGTATGAAGAAGGTGTGGGGCAGAAAGGTCCCTGTGCTACTAAGGTGGTAGGCAAATAAGAACCTTATTTTTAGCAGAGACCTAACTCTGCTGGAGTTTTTCTTGTTCTAAAACTAAGTTAAAGGGCTCAGCAAATTAGCTGGGCCCTTTTTTATTATAAGAATTTTGAGCAATCAGTTGCCATAAAAATAAAATAGATCCAGATACCTGCTACACGGAAGTCAAAAAAGCTTTGAGTTATAGTCAAATGTGGTGTTTAGGAACTTGAGTCAATCGGCTCTACAGTATCGGGTCGTCCCTTACTCATTATTTCTTCTTCCTTTTTCTTCATTCTTTGATTGACCAGAATCAGGTTCCCTATAAAGGCGATCCATATGCAGAGAATTAAATTCTCACCCATCCAATCTGCAAATATTTCCAATCCGAAAAAGAATTGTTTTCTATATTTTCAGGGCAATAGAACAACCAACCCTAATAAAAAGGCCCACAAACCAGTGCACGCTGGACATTAGGTTTTGGTGAATGGAGTCCGTTGATTAGTTTTTCATGGCCGATTAAAACATCGATGATTTGCCCTGAATAGCGAATAGCAGTCTCACGCATCATACCCATCATGGGCCATCCCCATAAAGCTGATATGATAACGCCATCCTGCACAAAACATGGCTCTGTTAGAAAATTGCAGCTAATAACAGCTTCCACAGGACTTCGGTTTGTCCTGCTGCCACCCACCAAATCAATAACAACAGATTGATCTGGAATAATTTCTTTTATGTGTTGATTAGTAACCAAGAAGTTCTGGCCCCGTAACTCTGGAGGTTGTTCCGCACCGTTTACCACTAAGTCCACATCCTTCAGCCAAAAATCAATACGCCCCCTGGAGGTATGTGAGCGACCAAGCACATGGATGGCTTTAATCCCTTGGGTGTACAACTCATGTAACGCTCCTTGAGCAACATTGCCATAACCAAGAACAACCGCCTTTGCTTTAGCAATATCCAGTGCAGGTTTATTTTCTTGCAATAATTTTACACCGTATCGAGCGCCTGCCTGACCTGTTTCATGCAGGCATTGAATACGGCGTAACCCAAACTCTAAAGGTGGGTGGGTGACACGATAATCAGCGATAGATTTTTCACCATGCTGCCGTTCAAATTCAGATAGATCAAAAAGATGTGTTCTATCTTTTTTTAGTTTGTTTAGAATATCCTGCCGTACTTTAAAACTTGCGCTGTCATAAAAATATAATGCAGTAGAACTCGTCAGACTTAGTTCCTCCACGAAAAATGTGGGTGAGATGATTTGTAATGAGCGGGGATTGCGGTTACCACAACGACGAACTGCACTGCGTAGTCGTTCACTCCATCCAATGATCCTGACATCCAAACTACCAATGGTATTATTTTCAAAAAATGGTTTTAAGGATTCGTTCATAGCGCGACGTCCTAGAATTTCCTGATTTGAATTAACCTTTGGCGATTCGTATATTTCCTCCATTGCAATTACATTGATTGACCTATCCTGAAGTAATTTTGCCCGATTTGGGTAAGAGTGAAAATGTGCCATACAGAATAAAGTACAGCCTTTAGACATCTCTTTAATTGAAGATAAAGATGGACCTTTAAACTTGATGATCAAATCCTTGTTTCTATAAATTTGCTCCGAAGTTTGCATGCTGGCATTGTTCTGCTGATACTCTGTATCGGTAAACCCAATGCCTTCTCCAGCTCCGTACTCAACAAAAACTTTTATTCCTTGCTTGGTGAGTTTTCCAACATCTGTTGGAATTAGAGCAACACGTTTTTCAAGAGCCTCAGGGTTTTCTGGGGACTCTATTTCTTTGGCAAGTGCTATGGATGAAAACGTTTTAGAGGATAAAGGCATATATAAACTCGAATTATCTTATTCTTTCAACAAGAATACAGTATCAATGCAGCATGATGAAGTTAGATGTTAGTTTGATAGGCTGGGACGATTGTGACCAGACCCCGTTATTTATACCAGGTTTAGGATTCAGTTTTCATAATTCATATTTGTATTTTGAATCTGTATCGTCTCCTGACCCGATCCCCGAATAGTAGTCCAAATGTTAAACTCATATAAACCATTTGGTAAGGGGGAGCTATGGGTAGGAAGCGATATAGCGCAGAGCAGATTATAGTGAAACTGAGGGAAGCGGAGGTTTTCTATTCCTGATTGAATCAAGACCCTAGACACCCATATCAAACAACCGCCCCCCTTCGTTTTCTCCTCCCCCCCCTCCAGCTTGCCTATCTCCGCCAGAAGGTATAATATAGACCTATCCTTCCTAAAGCAGGGGAACTTATGTGTGAAAGAAGTGGGGCTAGATTTTCGCTGAACACAATATTGATAGGATTTTTTGTATTAACAATTCAATCTTCTTTGGCGCACTCAGCAGAACTTACGTTAGACCTTAGTTATTACTACTATGAAGAAAAAACTAGTGGGACTTGGTTTATGGATGATACCTCGGACCCCGCTTTCGTTTCTTTAGGAGTCAGAAATTGGGAATCTCAGACAAAAACTGGAAGCCCGTGGAATTTTCTTTATACGGCGGAAGCAACTCGGGGGTGGGTTGAGTACAACAGTGCATCAACAGGCACACTGGATAAAGATTACTATAAATTTAGAGGTGAAGCATACTTAGGACATAGTCTCGAAGACTTCACTCCAATAATTGGTTTGGGATATCGCTGGTTATACGATGATAGCGGGGGGGTGACATCTTCAACGGGCGCGCTCGGCTATGACCGCGAATCACAGTATCTTTACCTACCAGTTGGCGGCATTTATGATCCATTTGATAAATTGAGAGTTAAAGGTCAGTTTAATTACCTTCTTGCGGGATTGCAGACTTCATACCTATCTGACATCGCAGGTTATTCTGACGTTGACAACGATCAGACATCTGGTTGGGGGGTAGACTTTAACATAGGCTATGAAGTCAACGATAAGACCAGTATCTATTCGTTTGGCAGATATTGGGATATTGATAAATCTGATGTCGCAACAGGTACCTATGCTAACGTATTAATTTTTGAGGCATACGAACCAGCCAATACAACTACCGAAATTGGTATTGGTATCTCGCGTAAATTCTGAGGGTTTTGAGCGAACTGGAAGCTACGGTATTTCGAGCTTACATTTGAAACCATTCTCGCCGGTTATAGACACCCATATCAAACAACCGCCCCCCCCCGATTTTCGGGGATAGTCTTTTAAAGACCCCCTGGGGGGGTCGCTTAACACAACCCCTCCCCTAATCAACAGGTTTTTGACCCAAGTCCTAACATAGCAAATGGATCAGTTTTCGGGGGGCAGGTCAGCTCATGCCGCTAGTATATTCCTCTAGCTGTTGAATTTCTGTCAAAATCGCTATCCCAGCAACCAAATATTTCCCGCCAATACCTACCCTCCTACATTGCCCTCTCTCTCCATTTTTCGCTACACTGGCAACATGAAATTACTTGTCTCTTTCATATTCATCATATTTTTGCCGCTCAGGGTCATGGCTTCCCCCATGATAGAAATTCCATCGGGTGAGTTTATGATGGGTAGTGGTGACTCAGCCGAACATATCATGTGGGTGGATTCCTTTGCTATCGATTCGAATGAAGTGAACAATGCCGAATTTGTCGATCAGTTTCCCGATCATAAGTTCCCATCGGGTGCGGAACCCCATCCTGCCACGAACATCAGCTGGCAGAAAGCGAAAGAATTCTGCCAACGTTCGGGCAAGCGACTGCCTACTGAATCCGAATGGGAGAAATCTGCCAGAGGCACCAATGCGAATATCTATCCATGGGGAAACAAAGCCCCGCGCGAAAAACCGCATCCGTTCTTCTCCGGGGTGATTAAGAGGAGAGTAGGATTAAACAAACGTGATGTTTCCCCTTACGGGGTCCTAGGCATGGCGGGTTCGGTGTGGGAATGGACCCAGGATTCTGTCGGCGAGAAAATAATTACGCGAGGCGGGCTATGGAACCATCATCTCGACTACGAATACAGTAAAACTTATGAACGCAATCTGATTGATCCAAACGACCGTTTCATTTTCCTGGGGTTTCGATGCGCACGCTAATTAAAATCACACGCCGTGCCGTTCTAATACTGGGGATAAAGGCTCTCATCGCTTTTATCATTTCATGGACGCGTCCGCGCAGGGCACTGGCGGAAACGGATTATTTTAGCGGGACCGATTACGTAGGCAAAACCCGCGCCGGACCTTACGAAAAGTTCTACATCAATTACTGGAAACCTCTCAGGCGCATCCATGCGGAAACATGGCAATTGGAGGTTGACGGACTTTGTAAAAACCCGCAAAGTTTTCAACTCTCGACCCTGCTATCTCTTAAGGCGAGAACGCAAGAATCTCGATTAAAGTGTGTCGAGTGCTGGTCGGCCAAAGCGAAGTGGAGCGGATTCCATTTCTCACAACTGGAACAGATCACCAACCCATTACCGGAAGCCACAGGAATTCTGTTTCATTGCGGCGACGAATATGTTGAGTATCTGTCACTGGAAAGTCTGCGCCATGAGCGAACCCTTCTTGTCCACCACATGAACGGCGAACCTTTGTCGGATGAACATGGATTCCCCTTGCGAATTATTATTCCCGGAAAATATGGCTATAAAAATCCGAAAGCGATCTTAAGAATGGAATACGTTGCCGAAACCGTGTCCGGCACCTGGAGCAAGATCGGTCCCTACTCCACCGATGGAACAATTTTACCCGGCACCGACCACCCACTGGAACTTGGAAAACGCCCGCACCGCATCCCCGGCGGGGAAATTATTTCCTATTAATTTGGAACCACAGATGAACATTGATGAACACTGATAGATCTGGAGTGTGAGAAATAACCATGACTAAATACCTAGCTATAGCGTTCTTGATCACGGGCTTCCTAAACTGGCTAGCCCTTTTGTTTTGTGATGTGGTAAGGTGGGTGTTGCCTTTTTACTTTAGACACACAGTCGGAGAAACCTATGCCAATTTATGAATTTATATGCAAAAACTGCGATCACGCGTTTGAAGTTTTAATGTCTAGTTCATCTCAAGGGACATGCCCAAAATGCCATAGCAGGCGATTAGACAAACAACACTCCGTCTTCTCAGCAACGGTAAAAGAAGGTGGTCCGCGTACCTCAGACATCCCCCCACAATGTGGAGCCTGTCCCAATGGGCCAAACGGGGCTGGAGCATGCTCATCGAATTGAGGGTTTGACTTAAAACCCCTGCAATGCCCTCGTAAGCGGGGTTGATCACATCAGAACAACGCAATCCTATTCATTCAAAAGTTTTTGGTTTCCAGTTTCTTGCCATTTCTAGTGCTTTTTTTATTTGTGATGGTGGCAGTCATAGATTTGTATATTTACTTGCAAGGGAAACTTTCTCTCATGGTCCATGTATATACTAACTCAATTCTTTCATGTAATTTATCGGGGTGGTTGTCTAACCACTTTTTGACCATTTTAATTTCTTGTTCTACTGTTACTCCTTTTGGTCGGCAAGTTTTCGGATAAGGTAAATATTTTCCATCTATTTTGAAATGCAAAGCAAGTTGGTTTAACGCTTGATACATACCACCAGCTCCCTCAATATTTCCCCTACATAAACCCAAATAATACTCCCATGCTTTATGCTTCTTTGACTCTCCCTTCTCACAGGAATCTAACCACACGTTCCCCGCAATACCAGCAGAAGCAGACGAAACCGTCAGAACATAAAATAGAATGGCAAACACAGTAACCCTCATAGACCTCCTCCAATTGGGATTGATTTAGGGATAATGATAGTATATTTTTGGAGTGCAGAAAAGGGTAAGAAAGAATCAAGCAATCCACATCTTGCAGAAGGTCTCAGTCATCTCAAAGAAGCTGTTGATCACGGTCAGCAAGGACATGCAAAAGTTGCCGCAGAACATGCGGAAGAAGCTTTGAAACATCTCAGACAAGTTCATCAATAGAATTTGCTGAGCTATTAATAATTATCTAGCTACAGACCAAAGCCCACCTCTCACTAACAGTTAACGGGGGGCGGGCTTTTAGTTTGCCCTAAGTCACCTACCAAGCTTAACCGCAGGTCCCATCAGTACCCAATTAGCCAACTCTAGAGCCTCCTTGCCAAACCTAATCAGTTTACCGGGAGTCTTTAGTTGACGTTCCCGGTTTTATTTTGGGAAATTTTATAAAATTTTTGGAGAGGGTATCAATAACAAACACCCACTTATATAAAAGCCCCCCTTTGCTATACCCCCCCCGGCCCATCAATTCCACTGTGTCAGTTTTGCGTCAATCTGTATGACACTTCCTAGCTTTTATTGACACAACACGCAACAAGCGTCTCCGCAAGTCTAATTAATATAAGGGTTAATAACTGAAGCAACTGATTCGTAATCAGTAGGTCGGCGGTTCAATTCCGCCCGCTGGCTCCATATAAAACTTTAAAAGGCCCTACCCAATCACCACAAGTTCAGGGGAAGTTCATAAAGTATGCCTTCTTGATTTAATTTTGTGCAAAAAAACTAAAACCCGCCCCAAGTAGCAACTTATTGATAGTACATATGTTATAGCCTTGTCAAAAAAAACCTTGATCTTTATGTCAAAATTCTATATATATTGATAATGATAATCAGTAATATGATTTGGCCGGGTGAGTATTTAGTGGAATGCTTGTTTTATCCGCAAAAAGAATTTAGAGATCGTTTTAAGTGGCAAAGTATTTTGAAAAACCTGTGATCGCCAATCCAAAGGAAGCCATGAGCAGATTTATGAAAAGGTAAGCTTGATTCGGTTTTTTTGAAATATTACTCGAAGGATGTAATGGAAAAACTTGCAAAGAGTATATGGCGACTCATCGCTTCAAAATTTACGGGAAAAGTTACCTTGCATTTTCACTTAGGGAGTATAAAAAAAATTACAAAAGAAGAGAAAATTACTCAAGGTTAAAGATATAAAACATTTTGTAGAAAACTAATTTATAAAGGCCAATCCAAGGGAAGCCCTGACCGGATTAAGTGAAAGCTTAAACCTGTTCAGGGTTTTTTTTATTGAGAAATTTCATGGTTGCTTTCGATCCATCGGATTTTGATAGTCACAAGGATGCAATGGAAAAGATTATAGAATTTGTGCGGCGTTTCATAGCGTCAAAATTTACAGGAAAAGTCACCCTTCATTTTCACTTAGGGGTTATAAAAAAAGTCACAAGAGAGGAGGAGGTTAATATCGGCTAGCAATACAACATCATTAGGAACTAATTCACAAAGGCCAATCCAAAGGAAGCCCTGATCGGATTAATTTAAAACTTAAATCTGTTTAGTGCTTTTTTAGGAGGAGGCAAAATGCAACAAATCAGGCAATCTCTAATTGCTGCAAGTATAGTTACGGCTATGTTACTCAGTCCATTATTTTATCCCCAAATTTCACATGCTGGAGAAAATTTGTGGATCTACACCAAAGGAACTGACACGAGGCCAAAGGGTAGCACGGAGTTGAAATTGAGCTCCATTGGTCGTTTTGGGAAATACTCTGGGGACTATGCATTTTATGATCACAGACCAGAGATCGAATACGGAATTACAGATAAGTTGACCGTAGCCGGTGAGCTTATGATTTTTTCTCACAATTACTCTGTGGACGATCCGGACCTTGATCCCATGTTCTCAACTCAAAATTTAAATAGAACTGGGGCTGGTTGTATCTCTGATCCTGAAGCGTCTACTGATTGTCGGTTTAATGACACCCAGTTTGCTGGGTATGAGCTTGGAATTAAATATAACGTTCTCAGCCCCTATAAAGATTGGATGGGCTTGTCATTTGGTTTAGGGTTTGAATCCAGGGATAACTACCGTCTCGATGGTTCGGATATTGATCAAAAGTCGTATACCGGAACAGTGTTTATGCAAAAGGACTGGATGGATGACAAATTGGTTCTCGCCATTAATACAAAGATGGAACTTGAACGCAGAAAAGGTCCTGACGTGCTGGAAGAAGAAATTGCTCTGGATGGTTCTATGGGAATTTCATACAGAGTCAAGCCCAAGAATTATGTGGGATTAGAAGTCCGTTCTCAGGGTGATTTCTTGGCGCCTTTTACGCCTAGCACGCAGTCTGTTGATAATAACCTTCAAGAATCAGACTGGGATCTTTTTGATGATGGGTTCAAATTGGGTTCAAACCATCAATGGGGACTATACTTTGGGCCAACCTACCATTATGCCGAAAGACAATGGTGGATTACTACCGGCATGCTATTTCAGATAGCAGGTGGAAGTGGATCCGGCCTTGCTTACAACAGAGATGGTAAAAATTATGATGAGCATGAGTCAGTGCATATTGGCCTCACTATTGGCTATGAGATGTAGGGATTAACATGTGGAGCGATCGAATGAAAAATTTTCTTCTGAAAATTGTAGCATATGTTGGGCTTACTCTCCTACCTGTCACGGATGTGTATGCTGAGGTATACATGTCCGTGGATGAGGCTAAGGAGAGGTTGTGGCAAGGCGAATCAATGACATCTATGGAAGTGGTGCTGACAGAGGAGCAAATGGAAGCCATTGAGAGTGCTTCAGATGTAAATGTTAGAAGCAGCAAGATAAGGGCGTGGAGGACCGAAACTGGAGGGTGGTTTATTCAGGACCAGGTTATCGGTAAACATGAAAACATAGATTTGGCTGTGGCTTTAACCAAAGATGGCAAAGTTAAAGGTATTGAGGTTATGCAATACCGTGAAACTTATGGGTCTGAAGTTAGACACCCTAAATACATTGCTCAGTTTTTAGGCAAGGACCATACTGAGCATCTAAAGTTGGATAAGCAAATAGTAAATCTCTCTGGAGGTACTTTATCTGCTCGTCACCTCACCGACGGTGTCAATCGCCTTACTCAAACCTGGCATCTGGTGCTAAGGCATCAATAGGTTTTTGTGAGAGAGCGAGTTTGAAGAGAGGACTACTTAGTTAGCTATACAGGTCTATTTCTATTATTTAGTTAGGCCAACCCAAGTGTTGCCCTGGGGTGATTTGTCGAATGGTAAATCTGAGTCAGGATTTTCTTGTTTTAGGTAGTTGTTCCAGGTTGGAAAGTTTTGATCGAAATTTACATAGAGTTTAATCATGCTGACAATGCAATCTGTTAATAATCATGTGAAAAGATGCAAGCCGCTACTCGGCACTTATGTTGAGGTTAGTGTGTCTTCAGAAAATGATGATAACACTTTGTTCGATATAACCGATGATGTGTTTTCTGAAATACACAGGATTGAAAATTTAATGAGCTTCCGTAATCCTGATAGCGAACTTTCATATATTAATAGGGAAGCATATAGACACCCTTGTCCCATTTCCCGGGATATGGAGGAAGTGCTCACAACAGCACTGAATTTAAGTAAAGAAACCAACGGTGTCTATGATGTTTCTATCGCTCCTTCTTTGGTTAGAAACGGATTACTACCAGATCACTTTCCTGTCGCTGATGAACGAGCAAATTGGCAGGATGTTTCAATAGTAGACGGGAGTATTAGCTTTAGAAGAAAAGTGTTATTGGATTTGGGGGGGATAGCAAAAGGTTATGCTGTCGATAGAGCATTATGTTTGATGGAAAATCAGGTAGAGAACATAACTGTTAATGCCGGTGGTGATTTGCGAATGAAAGAATGGTCAGGTGAATCCGTTGGTATTAAGGCATCGAATAGTAAAGGTTTGAAATCCATAGTATCCGTACCTATGCACCAAGCTGCTGTTGCAACCAGCGCAAATTACTACATGGATGGGAACGCGAGTTCTATTTTTCATCCGTTAACCAAACAGCCAGTTAAGGATAAGAGGAGTATTTCCGTTTTTGCGCCAAGTTGCATGCTGGCTGACGCATTAACAAAAGTTGCTTCTCTGGATATAAGCCTAATGCCAGTTATTAACTCATATAAGGCTAAAGCAGTATCGCTTGACGGGAAAGGCAACATTCAAGATTTATGTGAGGCTATGTAACTCTTAAGAGTATGCCCGTAATCCAATTCTATTGAGGGAAAGGTGCGCAGATGAAGAAAATAACTATAGGTCTTGCTTTAATGTTTGTCTTATCACTTTTTGGTATTTCCTGCCAAAGTGATAAGGGGTACTCGTGTGGTGCTGAGAAAGGCTACGACATTGTACTTAAAGATGGTGAGTGGACATGTAAGAAGCCTGATAGTAAATAATCAGGTGGTGATAGGTTATTTAATTCAGGAAGGTATAGGCATCTAGGCCGTACGAGAACCTAAAAAATAGTTGTGAGTTGTTGATCATAAGAGAGCTTAAAAAAAGGCGCTCGCAATTCTGTTATTAATGAAGGGGGCGCAAAACATGGACGATAAAACAAGAAATCTTTCTACAGAAACAGGTGAGGGGTATTCCAATAAACCCGCAGGCAAGGCTACGGTTAAAATAAGCAAATCTCATCAAGCCTGGCTCTATACTATTATTACCATTGCATGGTGCAGTGGAGTAGCCTTTTTTGTTCTTAAGACTTGGTTTACGGTTGAAGGTGATTTTGGCCCTGAAAAGCACCCGTTTCAATTTCCCGCCCTACAAGTGCATGGCTTTATAGCTTTCTTAATGATGATTACTTATGGCTATTTCCTGGGAACACACGTGCAACAATCTTGGAAATTAAAGCCAAGGCGTGCTCTTGGTATATTGCTTGTTGGAGTGCCAGCATTCCAGATGATCACATCCTACTTGCTTTATTATGTGAACTGGAAGGATGCCTCACGTGAAATCATAGAATACTTGCATCTTGGTGTGGGGTTCACATTGCCACTTATTGTATTATCCCACGTCTTTCTGCCAAAGCTCTTAAAGAAGTGGAGATCCAAGCGTATGCCGGCAGTGGATTGGGCTGATAACCTTGCAACAAAAAAAGAAGCCTATAAGGAAGCCTGAAGTTTTACAGGTAAATCTAGAGGAAGCCCTTAGCGGATTAGATGAAAATGCAAATTTAAACAGATGTTTTAACTTATCGGATTGAAATAAAATGAAAAAAATAAATCGTCAGACACATTATTGGGGCTCGTTTATTTGCGCGATCCCAATATTAATAGTCATTGTCACAGGCATAGTGCTTCAGTTAAAAAAAGAATCTAGCTGGATTCAACCACCAACAATGCGCGGTAGTTCTGGAAGTCCAGCTTTAACGTTTGATCAAATCTTAAACACGGCAAAAACTGTGTATGAAGCTGAAATTGTTGACTGGAAAGATATTGACAGGCTTGATGTTCGTCCCAAAAAGGGTGTGATAAAGATTCGCGCAAAAAACAGATGGGAAATACAAATCGATCACCAGACAGGAGAGGTGCTACGCGCTGCTTATAGGCGCTCAGATCTTATTGAATCAATTCATGACGGTAGTTTTTTTCACGATAAAGCGAAGATATGGATATTTCTTCCTTCAGCGATTATGCTCCTTATTTTATGGATAACAGGCATGTATCTATTTTCGATTACAGTGCTTAGTAAAAATAAAAGTAGAAGTAAAAGTAGAAAAGGAACTGGCATCTCTGAGTATGGGATTGAGGCTCAATAATTATATAAAAACATTCTCAATATTGTTTATAGGCATTTTTTCTATTAGCTTTTCCGTACCTAGCTATGGTTTTGAGCATAATGAAAAAATATCTATAAAACATAACATTGAAGGAGTTGCTTTTTCTGCCGGAATAGACTACCGCTTTTATGGAGATGATATATTTCGTCGTCATTATGACATGGGTGCAGGGTTTCCTTTAAAATTCCTGGGTGACGGTTGGTCTGGTGGGGTAAATTATCGTTTGGTATATAAAGAATCAAACGATGAAGAGAGTTGGGACTTGGAAAAGAGACCCCATGCACATATCAAAAAATCATTCAAGACATCTGAATTTAAGTGGCAAATAAGGTCACGACAAGAGTTTAGAATCAGCGAAACCGGTGACTATACCACACGTAATCGGATTCGTATTAGGGTCAAATCGGACAGGGAAGTTTTTAAAGTAAAGCCATTTTTCAGTAATGAGTTTTTTTATGATTTTGATGTAGGGAAATACAATAAAAATAGAATAAATATAGGGGTTGATTTACCCGAATTTTATGAAACTAAATCGAGTCTCTATTGCAAGCTAACAACTGATTTCGATGATGATGAGACGGCACATACCCCAAGTTTAGTATTCAAGGTAGCTTTTTGAGGGAGGCGGTAGTAAATTTTAGCGTTGCACTTTGGGATGATAAAACACCTCTTTCATCAAAGTTTATATTTCAGCTAAAGTTACTTAAAAAAGCAACTCTATATTACGATAAGTTTTTTAAATGTAACTATACCATCCCTTAAATTGGTAAATAGATTGAAGAGAATTTTTAAAATAGGTGTTTTTGTATTCTTTTTGGCTCTGTCTTGGATTTTTCAATCGGCTGCTTCTGCTCAGGTGGACTTGCACAACGCAGCGAAACAAGGCAATTTAAAAAAAATAAAAAAGCTTCTTACTCAGGGGACCAATATTAATGCTGTTTCCTCATCGGGTTATACTCCGTTGCATATTTCGGCAGGCTGGGACAGAAGGCGTGTAACCGAATTCCTGGTGAGTAACGGAGCAGAAATTAATGTCAAAAATTCATCAGGTTTGACCCCTCTTCATCTTGCTGCTAAACGTGGTCATTTAAAGATGGTAGGTTTTCTCCTTTCTCACGGCGCTGATCCCCACATGCAAGATAGATCTGGCCGGACCCCTGCTGATTTAGCGCGGGATAAATCTAACGATAGAATAGCTGATCTACTAGAGGCTATGCCTGTCAACAACCAAGTCGCTGAAGATAGTTTTTTTAGCTCTATCACAAAAGAAGGCTGGTATACGATTACAGGAGGTCTAGGGTTATTGTTTCTCTTGCCGGCATTATTTATGTAGAAGATCTGTCTTGCCGGACCGCTTACTCAGGTCGCAAACTCATAGTTGATAAATTTCTTAAAGATACGAAGTGTATTGACCTCAAGATCATAGAGAGATAGGCACCGCTTTTAACACTGACTGTAGAATTGTCAAACTTATGAGAAATACCCTGCCTTCGCTGTGGGCAACTTCACGCAATGATACAAATGTTAGCTATTAAAGGAAATGGATTGTGATAATGACCAGATCGTTAATAATACTATTGCTTATGTTCATTGTGGCCTGCGCGTCTACTCAAAATCAAAAGCTCCCAGAAACAAATTCTTCGGAAGCTCAGTTGTATAATAAAATATGCAGTCAGTGTCACAGCCTGTCACATCCAAACCAACATACCCAAAGCGAATGGGATGAAACCGTGAAAGTTATGTTGCGGCACATGAAAAACAGAGGTGTTGCATATAATATAGATGAAATACAGACGATTCGCGATTACTTGAAAAGGAATGCTAGCTCATAGTTATGTTTTAGTTATGGTGCCAACATTTGACCCGACCCCCGAATAGTAGTCCAAATGTTAAACTTATAAGAACTATTTGGTAAGGGGGATATTATGGCGAGGAAACGATTTAGCCCGGAGCAACTCATTGTAAATCTTCGAGAAGCAAAGATTATTGAGTCTAAAGGCCTGACTCAGGTGTAAGCAGCAAAAAAGCTGGGTATTTGCGAGCAGACGTTGATTCGCTGGCGCAAAGAGTATGGCGGATTACGTTTGGAACAGACAAAGCGGATTAAGGAATTAGAGAAAGAGAACATTCGGCTAAAGCGATTGGTAGCGGATTCGAGCCTAGATAAGGCAATATTGAAGGATACGCCCCCGGCGATCTTGTTTCCCATATCGTTTACGTCGTTTTTTCTGGCAACGCAGGTGTTTATGGAGATTACCGCCTTGGTATTTATCTTGGTAAATATGGAGATAAATACTTTCGTGACCGATCGAGATGCCTTGTTCTTTAGACAAGCGGCCTGATATTTGCTCTGGGCTCCAATCCTGCTTGATCAGCGAGTTTACCCGCGACCAGGTAGAGGGACAGATTCGAGATGGGAATTTCTCATATTGACGCATCGTTGCCTTTTCCTGAGCCTGTTTTGGGCGGTAGCCACGAAGACCGTGATTACGTTTTAGTTCCCGACTGATCGTTGATTGATGAACAGAAAGTACCTCAGCTATCATTGTTTGGTTATGACCTGTTCTCAGCAGTGCTTCAATCTGGTATCGTTGTTCTTGGGTAAGCTGTGTGTAACCACTCATAGGTGCTCCTCTTACTTTCGTCGGTGAGAAAAACCACGATGTTACCGCAGTTTGCCTTTATACCGACAGGAAGAGTTGCACTTACAACTTGAATTCAAGTTATAAATAAATATTAAAACTGCTGATTAGAGGAGGACTGACATGAAAGGCGATAGTAAAATTATTGATGCTTTAAATGATGTGTTGATGGCGGAGCTAACTGCAATTAACATTTATTACATTCATTATAAAATGCAGGAAAACTGGGGTTTTAAAAAACTGGCTCATCATTCTAGAGAGGAATCTATGGGCGAAATGAAACATGCAGATAAAATGATCGAACGCATTCTGTATTTTGATGGTGTCCCTGACATGCAGAAATACGATACAGTTTTGGTTGGCGATACGTGTGAAGCCCAGTTAAAGAATCAGTACAAAATAGAAAGCAAGCATGTTAAACGACTGCAAAAGCATATTGCTTTGTGTGTCGATAAAAAAGATTTTGGCACCAAAGAGATTCTGGACGATATCCTGGAAGGTACGGAAGAGTCCTGCGATTGGTTAGAAACCCAATTCCAACGTATCAAGGATGTGGGAATTGAAAATTACCTTGCAGAGCACATGCACGAATAGTTTGGAGAATTCATAAACTCTTATTCATTTGATTGTGTACTTAAGCGGGAGGTTTTTGTATGAAAGGCGATAAGGATGTTATGAAAATGCTGGGCAAGATGTTAACAGCAGAGTTGACTGCCCATAACCTATATTTCGTCCAATACCAAATGCAGGAAAATTGGGGCTATAAAAAACTCGCCAGTCATGTAAAAGAGGATGCTACGTTGGAATTGCACCACGCAGAGGAAATCATTCAGCGGATTTTATATTTTGATGGAACCCCTGACATGAATCAGATCGAGAAAATCAAGGTGGGCAGTTCGTGCGAAGAGCATCTTAAGGATCAATATGACTTTGAATGTGAGCACGTTAGCAACGTGAAGGATTATATCAAGCTGTGTATTGATAAAAAGGATTTTGGCACAAAAGAGTTGCTGGATGAAATCCTTGAGGAATCAGAGGAACAATGCGATTGGTTGGAAACGCAGTTCCAGCGAATCAAAGACATTGGTATTCAAAATTATCTCACCGAACATATGCATTCCTAAACAGGCCTTACTTGCGCAACCCAGGTTTATGGATTCAAAGGATTTCCATGAGCCTGGGTTGCCGCAGGGGAAGGCTGCTGAAAAAAGAAACCGGCGCTATTAATGGACTCTCAGTCGAACGTTTCCTAATTCTTAATCAATCAGAATAGCAGACTGTTTCAGGAGCGCTAGCGAACAATCCTGAGGGGCTTTCGTAAAAGCGTTCATTCCCGTTGACTCCATCCTCCGAAACGTCCTTATATAGTAAATCCCAGTGGCCGTTCTCATCGACGTCAAAGCCGTAGAACAAAGGCATTTTGGCAGCGATATAGTAATGGTGGTCGGCGGCGTAACTTACAAAAAAGATTTTCTTGTTGGGACAACTCTGCTTCATGCGATTGATACCATTATCAGACCGATAATTCCTAACGATGACTCGAAGAGTATGAAAATCTGCCTTGCCGTTGCCGCTAATATCGTAGCTGACAACCAGCAGACCGGTTGGTGTAATATCCCAGTTCACTTGAGATACCAACGGCGGTTCCTCAATACAAACCGGTGCTCTTGATCCGTTGCAGGATTGGGAAGCATTAAGATAAAAGTTGTGAAATTTATGACAATGTAAAAGGATGTGATTTTAATGAAATTCTGTGGATTTTTTTTAACAAATTTTTTCTCCATCTTTAATGATTTTGGCATGGCATATCTCCACTTATTGACAGTTCGGGCAAACTCCAAAAAGTGTCATGCGGTGAGAAGTAATGGAAAAAAATGTTGATAGGCAACTTCATTTTGAAATTTTTCGATCAACAGGTGATGAAACTCCTCGATTTTTCCGCATTGAGTACAAAC
>Ga0187833_10002258_pt1 | contig 20869 bp, 19 predicted proteins | sample ETNtaG_37_FD_167968 | JGI IMG/M metagenome (GOLD analysis project Ga0187833, IMG submission 167968) | Marine microbial and viral communities from oxygen minimum zone, Eastern Pacific Ocean - ETNP2014_SV_400_PacBio MetaG (Illumina Assembly) | ecosystem: Environmental > Aquatic > Marine > Hypoxic...
CAAATGAAAAAATGATAAGAATAGATTCAAATGATAAAATTTTTAGAACTGATAAAGAAAAAAATAAAGCAATCTTAGATAAAGTTATAGAGTGTAAAAAAAGAGGACAACCAGTATTAATAGGTACCACGAGTATAAATAAATCTGAAACTTATTCTAAGTTATTAAAAATTAATGGAATAAAACATTCTGTGCTAAATGCAAAACATCATGAGAAAGAAGCTAATATAATCGCTGATGCAGGAAAAATTGATGCTGTAACAGTTAGTACTAATATGGCAGGACGTGGTACTGATATAAAATTAGGTGGTAAAAATTTTAGTGAAAATAATTATGAAGAAAAAAATAAAGTTAAAGAACTTGGTGGTTTATTTGTAATTGGGACGGAAAGACATGAAAGTAGAAGAATTGACAACCAATTAAGAGGACGATCGGGCAGACAAGGTGATCAAGGAAATTCAATTTTTTATATAAGCCTAGAAGATGATTTAATGCGAATATTTGGATCAGAATCTATGACAAATATTCTTACAAAACTTGGCCTAAAAGAAAATGAATCCATTGACCATCCATGGATAAATAAAGCTTTAGAGAGAGCGCAACAAAAAGTTGAAGCAAGAAATTATGATATTAGAAAAACTTTGCTTAAATTTGATGATGTGATGAATGATCAGAGACACGTAATATTTTCCCAGAGAAAGGACGTTTTAAAAAATCAAAAAATTTATGAATTAACAAGTGGTTTTTTAGACGAAATAATTAACTCATTTTTGATTGAAAAAAAAGAGATTCATAAAAATCCAAAAAATGAAAATATAACTATAAAGATAAAATCTTTGTTGGGAAAAAGTATAGATGAAAAAACCTTAAACACTTTATCAAATTCAAACGATAAAGATTTCAAAAATAAAATAATTGAAATATTGGTTAAGAAAAGGACTGAAAGAGAAAAATTATTGGGTGATAAACAAAATATTGAAATAGAAAAAAGAATTTTCATTCAAACATTAGATACAAATTGGAGATCACATCTCCAATATTTAGAGCAATTGCGTCAAGTTATTGGTCTTCGCAGCTATGGACAAAAAGATCCGTTGATAGAATATAGAAAAGAGGCATTTAGCTTATTTGAAAATTTACTTAAAAAAATAAAGTTTGAAGCGTTAACAATTCTTTATAATTTAACAATAGTTGAAAATTCTACTATAAATGAAAAAAAAGAAAAACCACAACAAAAAATTGTAAATAATCCAAACTGTTTACTACTTATACACAAAAACAAAAAAATCCCTAGGAACGAAAAATGTCTTGTAACAGGAAAAAAATTTAAACACTGTTGTGGAGCATTATAGATAAAGTAAAATTAAACTTAAAAAAATAACTAAAAAACAAATAAGAATTGGAATAAAAAATTTATTCGAAAATAATTTTCGCTTAAAATTAATTAAAATTCCATCATCCATTGTCATTTTATCTGGGCTTTCAACTTTTGTTTTAAATCCTTTTTTTCTACCTATAGAAAGAAATTTTTGTTTTCTATGGTTTAGTATTTCATCACCATCTAAAGCAGAAAATTGATTTAAATTATTTTGAATTGATTTTTTTACTTCATTTAAAATACTAACTTTATCCCTGTGAGCACCACCACTAGGTTCAGAAATAATTTCATCTATTACACCTAATTCCAATAACTCTTTAGCTGATAACTTCATGGCCTTTGCGGCTTCTAAAGTTCTTTTAGGATCTCTCCATAATATAGTTGCACATCCTTCCGGGGAGATTACTGAGTAAATTGCATTTTCTAACATAACAACTTTATTTGAAGATGCTAAAGCAATTGCACCACCAGATCCTCCTTCTCCTATTATAATTGAAATATTTGGAACTTTTAAAGACATGCTACATTCTATAGATTTTGCTATTGCTTCAGCAACTCCTCGCTCTTCACTCCCAGTTCCTGGGTAAGCTCCCGGAGTGTCAATAAAAGAAATTATTGGAATATTAAATTTTTCTGCAAGTTTCATTAATCTTATACATTTTCTATAACCTTCTGGTTTCATCATTCCGAAATTATGTTTAATTCGAGCATTTAAATCATCGCCCTTTTCCTGTCCAAGTACTAAGACTGATTGTCCATAAAAATCTGCGAAGCCTGTTATTACTGATTTGTCTTCACTAAAATTTCTATCTCCGGATAAATTAATAAAATTTGAAAATAAATTGTTAATAAAATATTTTGCTTTTGGTCTTTCTTCATGTCTTGCCAGTAAAGTCTTCTGCCAGGGATTTAGGTTAGAATATACTTCTTTTAATTTTAGATCTAACTCATTTTGTAGTTCATTAATTTTATTTGTATCTACTTCGGTCAACCCATCACCACTATATGGATCTTTTAAATTGTTTATTTCCAATTCTATATCTTTGATTTCAGTTTCAAAATCTAAATAATTTCTCATAATTTTTTATTTAAAATAAACTATAGTTTTAAAAAAAGATAATCAAAAAAAATAAGGCAATAAAATGATTATTTATAATTTTTTTATTGTTTTTAAATAAAAATTGACTTTAAATACCTAAACAGAGAGTATATTGGGGTTGTTATGAAAAAAAAATACACAAAAATAAAAAATCTATCTGTTTCAGAAGAATTACTGAATTTTATAAATAAAGAGCTTTTACAAGGAACTGGTGTTACAAAAGAAAATTTTTGGAATGGATTTAATAAAGTTGTTCATGAATTAGCTCCAAAAAATAAAGAGTTATTAGAAATAAGAGAAGAGCTACAAAAAAAAATAGATGATTGGCATAAAAAACGAAAAGGAAAAAAATTTAATCTCAATAAGTATATTATTTTTTTAAAAAAGATTGGTTACTTAAAGAAACTTGGTTCAGAATTTAAAATAAAAACAAAAAATGTGGATGATGAAATAGCAAAAATTTGCGGTCCTCAATTAGTTGTGCCAATCTCAAATGAAAGATATGCTTTAAATGCCGCTAATGCACGATTTGTTAGCTTATATGATTCTTTATATGGTACAGATGTAATTCCTGAAACAAAAGGAGCTGTACGTGGGAAAACTTATAATCCAATTAGAGGACAAAAAGTAATAGTGTATGCCCGTGACTTCTTAGACAAACATGTAGCTCTAAAAGAAAAAAGTTGGAAAGACCTTAAAAAAATTCCAGAAGTCAAAAACAATAAATTAAATTTAAAACTAAAAAATCCTAAACAATTTGTAGGGTATAACAAAAAATCAAATCTCTTATCTTCGCTATTGTTTGTAAATAATAATCTTCATATAGATATTTTGTTTGATCAAGATGATAAACTTGAAGTTCATAACCCTGAGAAAAACCAAGACAATATTAAAATTCATGACATTATCTTAGAATCTGCAATCTCAACTATCTGCGATCATGAAGACAGCGTTGCTGCAGTAGATGCAGAAGATAAAGTTATTGGATATCGAAATTGGCTAGGCCTAATGAAAGGTGATTTAAAAATAGAGTTTAAAAAAAAAGGAAAAAGAATTTTAAGAAAATTAAATCCTGATAGAGAATATATTTCTCCTAATGGTAAAAAATTTAAATTACATGGTAGAGCATTATTATTAAATAGAAACGTTGGTCATCTTATGACCAACCCTGCTATTCTTTTAAAAAATGGTTCAGAAATCCCCGAGGGTATTATGGATGCATTTATTACATCTGCCGCATGTCTTCATGATTTTAAGAGAAAAGGAAATTCAAGAACAAATTCTATTTATATTGTTAAACCCAAAATGCATGGTCCTGACGAATGTAAATTCACAGACTTAATTTTTTCAAAAGTTGAAGATATTCTAAAATTAAAAAGATATACAATTCGGATTGGCCTGATGGATGAAGAAAGAAGAACTTCAGTAAACTTGAAAGAGTGTGTACGTGCTTTATCTAATCGACTTGCATTCCAAAACACTGGATTTTTAGACCGAACTGGTGACGAAATGAGATCGTCCCTCGAGGCAGGTCCAATGATCAAAAAAGGTGATATGAAATCATCAAAATGGATCGTTGCTTATGAAAATAATAATGTAGATGTTGGACTTGCTTGTGGCTTTTCAGCTAAAGCGCAAATAGGTAAAGGAATGTGGGCTGCGCCTGACCTAATGGCTGATATGATTAAACAAAAAATTTCTCATCCTTTAGCAGGAGCTAACTGCGCTTGGGTACCAAGTCCTACTGCAGCAGCATTACATGCTATGCACTACCATGAAGTTGATGTATTTGCTAAACAAAAACAATTATCAAAAAGAAAACCAGCAAAACTCTCAGACCTTCTAACTATCCCAATTGCAGATAGACCGAACTGGTCTATGGAAGAAATCACCAAGGAATTAGAAAATAATGCTCAAGGTATTTTGGGATATGTAGTGCGATGGATAGACCAATCGGTTGGATGCTCTAAAGTTCCAGACATTAATGGCATCGGCTTGATGGAAGATAGAGCCACACTTAGAATATCATCTCAACATATTGCCAATTGGTTGCACCATGGAATTTGTAGCAAAAAACAAGTATTAGAAGTTATGAAAAAAATGGCAAAAATTGTAGATAATCAAAACATTAAAGATCCTGCTTTAAAAGGTCATGCTCCTTATCAAGCTATGTCGTGTAATTTTGATAAATCAATTGCATTTAAAGCAGCATGTGAGTTAATATTTTACGGAAAAAACCAAGAAACCTCTCCCTCTGGATATACAGAACCTATTCTTCACATAAACAGACTTCTCAAAAAATTGTAATCTTAATTGAAAATTAACTAACACTATTTCTATTTTTAAAAGCGGAAAATAAAGTTCCATCATCAAGAAATTCAATTTCTCCTCCAACAGGTATGCCTTGGGCTAATTTAGATATTTTGACATTTAAACCTTTAAGGGTATCCTGAATATAATGTGCAGTAGTAGAACCTTCTACTGATGCACTTAGTGCTAAAATAATTTCATTAATTGATTCATTTTTAACTCTCTTGGCAAGTGAAGAAATTAATAAATCATCTATTTTTTTATTATCCATTGTGGAAATGGTTCCTCCCAAGATATGATAATAACCTTTATATATTCCAGAACCTTCTATAACCCACATATCAGCTATATTTTCTACTACACAAATTTGGTTGTATTTTTTTTCAACACATGTGCAGTTATCATTTGTAGATTTTAAATTCCCACAATTTTTACAACGTTGAACATTTTTATAAACTGCTGCCAAGGTATTTGTTAAGGGTTTTATTAATTCTTCCTTATTATTAATTAATTTTAAAACTATTCTTTTGGCTGATTTGGAACCAAGGCCTGGTAACTTTGAAATTAATTTAATTAATTCTTCTATTTCTGGAATATTATTTGACATTAGCTAAAATGGCCATTTAAACCCTGGAGGAAGAGTTGCACCTCCAGTTATTTTTGATAGTTCATCCGAAGTTTTTAATTTAATTTTTTGTTTAGCTTCATTATGAGCAGCTATAATTAGATCTTCGATAATTTCTTTACTTTCACTGATAATTTCTGGTGATATAAATAATTTTATCATTTCACCGTTGCCGTTTAACATTACTTTTACACTTCCACCACCTGAAATACCCTCGACTTTAATTTCTTTAATTTTATCTTGAGACTCTTTCATTTTACTTTGTAAATTTTTTGCTTGTTCTAATATTTTTGAAAAGTCAGTCATTAAATTAATCCTGTTCTTCTATACTTATTAATTTTGCATCTGGAAAATTTTCAAGGATTTTTTTATAATTTTCAGTTTTTTTTATATCTTCTAAAAATTCTTTATTTTTATCAAGCTTAACTTGATTTTTTGTACGTTCACCTTTTAGTTTAGATAAAGTTATAATCCATCGATAATTAGTCCATTCAAATAACTTGTGAGATAAATTTTTTATAAAATCTTTATCAAAACCATTACCAGATTCTATTTCTATTAACCCTTTTTCAAATTTCACTAATCTTACATTTTTTTCAAGATCAAATTTTAACTTAAGCTCTCTTTTCTTTGAACAAACTGAAATTAACTCTTCAAAATTTTGAATATTTAAAAAAGAATTATTTATCAATGGTTTTGATTTTGGTAATTCTATTTTTTTTTCTTGGACAACATTTTTAATTTGATCTAAAGATTTTAGTCTGTTTTTAGACTCTTCTTGATTTTCAGCTGGCAATGTAAGATTACCTTTTTTTTTATCTTCTGTAAATTTTATATCATCTAAATTTTCTACATTTTTTAATAGATCATCTAATTTAGGAATTTGTTTTAAATGAATTAATCTTATTAAAAACATTTCAATTAATAAATTCTGGTTTGATACTATATTCAATTCTTCTATTGATTTAAGAGTAAATTGCCAAAACATTATTAATATTTCATTATCTATATTATTAGCGATCTGTTCTAAATCAATTGACTCATTATCATTCAATGAAAAATTGATTTCATTTTTTCCAAAAATTTTAAAATTTTTAATAAAATATAATATTTCTAAAAAATCATTTAAAAATATTTTGGGATCAACACCTTGATCTGAAATATTTCTATATTTTTCTATTACAAGTTTCTTTTGTCCTTGAAATATTAAATTAAATAATTCTATTAAATGAGACTTGTCAAAATAACCAAATATTCTTTGTGCTGTATTTAGATCTAATTCTTTATTTTCAAACGAACAGGTAATTAATGCTCTATCCAGGAGTGACAGGCTGTCTCTTACAGAACCTTCTGATATTTTTACTATCAGCTTTAACGCTCCTTCTGTTATTTTTCCTTTTTCCTTAAGAACAATTTTTTTTAAATAATTTAATAATAGCTCAGATTTAATCCTAGAAAGATCAAATCTTTGGCATCTTGAAATAACAGTTACTGGAATTTTTCTAACTTCAGTAGTGGCAAAAATAAATTTTAGATATTTTGGAGGTTCCTCTAAAGTTTTTAGTAGAGCATTAAATGCTTGTTTTGAAAGCATATGAACTTCATCTATAATAAAAATTTTATACTTTGCTGTAGTGGGTCCATATTTTGAGAATTCTATCAAATCTCTTACATCATCTACTCCTGTTTTGCTGGCCGCATCCATTTCTAAAATATCTATATGATTGGAATTTGTAATTGAATCACAATGTTCACAATTAATTTCATTACACAAATTATCTATTCCATTTTTACAATTTAGAGCCTTGGCTATTATTCTTGCTGTTGTTGTTTTTCCAACTCCTCTAATACCTGTAAGTAAATAAGCATTTGGTATCTTGTTTAACTTTATTGAATTAGTAATGGTTTCAACCATTACGTCTTGGCCAATTAAATCAGAAAATGTTTGTGGCCTATATTTTAGGGCTAAAATTTTTGATTTAATTTCACTCATGTTTTTTTTAAAAAGGAGGCTAGAACCTGAAAAACACTCTCTACGCTTGCTTCCGTTAGGACCTAGGCGGGTTCAAGGCGCATTCACCTCTAGCCTCCATTTTTATTATATCAGTTATGTTTTCTTATCTACAAGAAAAGTGTAAAAAAATTTATTTTTCACGAAAAGTGTCTGCTTTAAAAACACCTAATACGTGAAAATCTTCACAATGCAATCCTAATTCTTCAAGTGATTTTTGAACTTTTGCTTCCTCTATATGACCATCTAGGTCGCAAAGAAAAAAATAAGATGTAAAAGAATTCTTTTCTGGATAGCTTTGAAGTTTAGTTAAATTAACGCCTTGAATAGCAAAACCTGCAAGTGCAGAATATAAAGCTGCCGGTTTATCCTTTAACTTAAATAAAAAAGAGGTGATATATTTTTTTTTTTCCAATTCTGGCTGTAAAATCGATTTTCCCATTATTAGAAAACGAGTAACATTTCCTTTTTCATCTTCAATGTTGGATTTTAATATTTTTAAATTATAAATTTCAGCACTAAGCTTTGATGCTATAGCTGCTTCACTTTTTTTTTTATTTTCAGATATATATTTTGCACTTCCAGCTGTATCAGCGCGAACATTTTCAATAAGATTATTTTTTTTTATAAATTTTGATGATTGAGATAAAGCCTGTGCATGTGAAAAAACATGTTTGATATCTTTCATTTTAGAACTAGGCAAACCTAATAAATGATGTTGGACTGGGTGAAAATGCTCTGCATAAATATTTAAACGATATTTGAAAATTAAATACTCAACTCCTATATTTCCAGTAATTCTATTTGATTCGGGTATTATAATTCTAATTTTATCATCCTTAATAGCTTTACTGAAACACTCATCAAATGTTCTGCACGGAATAATTTTTGCATTTGGATAAACTTCTAATGCTGCTAAATTGCTGTATGCTCCAGGAGAGCCTTGATAAAGAATTTTCATAAAATTTTATTGCTTATACTCCATGATTTTTCTTATTTTTTCAAGCTCATTAGGACTATCTACACTAAGAGGCAACGTAGAGGCAAGACCTACTTTTACATCAATATCATTATCTAATAATCTCATTTGCTCAAGGCTTCTAATTTTTTCATTTTCCGATCTACTTAAATTTACATATTTGCTTAAAGCATTATGTGTAAAGCTATATATTCCAATATGATGATAAATATTTAATGTGTTTTTTATATCACCTGTTCTAAAAAAATTTTCTGATTTTAAAAAATTTTCATCATCCAGAGGTTCTTTTGTTTTTACCTTAACAATATTAGAATCTACAATTTCTTCAACATCTGTAATTTTTGCAGCTAAAGTTCCAATCTCTGAATTTGTTTTTTTCATAAAGTTGTTAAGTTGTACTATTAATTTTGGATTAAGATTGGGTGAATCTCCCTGAAGATTAATTATAAAATCAATTTCTTTTATATCTAATTTTTTATAAGCTTCCCAAACTCGGTCTGTTCCAGTTTGAGGCTTATCAGTTGTAATAATAGAATTTCCTGAAACATTTTTAATTACATCGTCTATCTGTTTGTTTGGAGTTGCCACATAAACCTTGCCCACTTTTGATTCAATAGCTCTATTATAAACTTGAACAATCATGGGAATATTATTTATTAATTTTAGTGGTTTCCCTGGAAATCTTGTAGCTTTGAGCCTAGAGGGAATTATTATTAATGTTTTTGACATACTTTCTATATTTAAATTACAATTAATGCGTCTAACAGACGCAAGTTTATATTTCTTAATTTTGTATTTTTCTAGTATAGATTCTTAATATTTATAATTATATGAAATTTTTAAATCAAATAATTGCTGCAGTTCTTTTAACTATTGTTATTATATTTGTAATAAATAAATCTTCTGATGTTATATATCGGGTAGAAGCTCCAAAAATCGCTTTTAAAATTGAAGAAAAAGAAAAAAATGTCAGTCAAAATAGTGGAGAAAAATCTGCTGAAGGAGATACGGATATAAAAGCATTATTGGCTATAGGAAATCTTGATCATGGAAAAAAAATTTTTAACACATGTAAATCATGTCATTCTATAAAAAAGGGTGGCGGTAATAAAATTGGACCAGCTTTATGGGGTGTATTAGGTAGATCAATGGCATCTATAAGTGATTACAAATATTCAAAAGCACTTTCTGAATTTGGTGGAGAATGGAATTTTGAAACTATGAATATTTTTTTAATTAAACCAAAAAATTATATTAAAGGTACAAAGATGAGTTATGCAGGACTAAAAAATGAAAAAGATAGAGTTTCAGTTATACTTTACCTAAATCAAAATACAGATAAGCCAATTAACTTACCTTAGTTTACCAATAGTATAAATTAATATACTCTTTTGAAGATGTACTCTGTTTAAAGCTTGTTGCCAAACCTTTGATTGTTTACCATCAATAACTTCTGCCGAAACCTCTTGGCCTCGACTTGCAGGTAAACAGTGTAAAAAGATTGCATCTTTTTTGGCATGTTTCATAAGCCTTGAATTTATCTGAAAATTTTTGAAATCTTTTATTTTTTTTAATTTATTTACATTATCCCCCATACTTATCCACTTATCAGTGATTACAACATCGGCCTTGTAAGCTGCTTTTTTGGCATCGTGATACAAATGAATTTTATTTTCATTTTTTTTTGCCCAATTTATTATTTTTTTAGTTGGTTGATATTTTTTAGGACAGGCAATATTTAATTGAAATGAAAATTTAACTGAAGCTTCAATTAAACTATTTAGAACGTTATTAGAATCTCCTATCCAAGATATATTTAATTTTGAAATAGGTCCTTTAATTTCTTCTATTGTAAATACATCAGATAAAATTTGTGTTGCATGTGACTTTGGGCTTAATCCACAAATTATAGGTATCTTTAAATGTTTTTTAAATTCTAAAATTTTATTATGAGAACTGGATCTTAACATAAAAATATCACCATAATTTGATAATATCTTAGCTGTGTCATGAATACTTTCTCCGCCTTTTATTCCAAGATGTAGTTCTTCAGCTCTTATAGTGTGCGTATTGCCTCCACATTGACGCATAGCCAAATAGAAACTCATTCTTGTTCTTGTAGATGGTTTCTCAAACATCATTATAAGTAATTTTCCTTTTAATGGTGCATCCTGGTCAAGATCTACATTGTTAAACTTTTTTCTTTTTATCTTTCTTTTTTTTGCATCTTTAATAATTAATCTTAAATTTTTTTTTGAAATATCTTTAATATCTATAAAATGATTCATTGATTAATATTCCTTACAAGTCTTTTGAATTATTTCTAAACCCTCATCTAATTCTTGGTTTGTAACCATTAAAGATGGAAAAAGCCTTAAACAGTTTTCTTCTGCCTTTACGATAAGCATTTTATGTTTTAGAAGCTTTGTCATAAATTCATTATTATCTACTCTCATCTTTAAACCTTTAATTAATCCAATACCTCTTACTTCTTCTATAATTTTTGGATAATCATCTTTCAGTTTTTTTAATCCATTATCAAAATAATTCCCTTTAATTTTTACATTGTTAAAAAAATCCTTTGATAAGATAATATCAAGAACAGCATTGCCAACAGCCATAGCTAAGGGGTTTCCACCAAATGTACTTCCATGTGTTCCAGGCATCATACCAATTGAAGCTCTTTCAGTAACTAGGCATGCTCCAAGTGGAAATCCCCCACCAATTCCCTTAGCAATAGGAACAATATCAGGTGTAATGCCTGATTTTTCAAATGCAAAAAAATTTCCTGTTCTATATGCACATTGAACTTCGTCTAAAATCAAGAGTAAATCATTCTCATCACATAGTTCTCTTAATCCTTTAAGACAATAATCGGGTATTACTTTAATTCCTCCTTCTCCCATAATAGTTTCAACCATAATGGCTGCTGTATTATTATTTATTGTTTTTTTCAAAGTTTCATGGTCGGCAAATGGAACCTGGTCAAATCCTTCAACTTTAGGACCAAATCCTTCAATATGTTTTTTATTATTTGCTGCAAACAATGCTGCCAGAGTGCGTCCATGAAATGCTCCTTGAAAAGTTATAATTCTATTTTTTTCTGGTTTTCCAATTTTATGGAAATATTTTCTGGCAATTTTAATACTAGCTTCTGTGGCCTCTGTGCCACTATTTTGAAAACAAACCTTATCTGCAAAAGTATTATCCGTTAATCTTTTTGCAAGTCTTTCTTGTTCAGGAATAATAAATGCGTTTGAAACATGCCATAACTTTTCAGATTGAACTTGCACAGCTTTAACCAGATGTTCGTGACAATGTCCTAAAATATTAGTTGCAATGCCTTGTACAAAATCAAGATATTTATCTCCGTTTTCTGAATAAAGATAACTTCCCTTTCCTTCTTTAAAAGAAATATTTTTTCTCGCATATGTTCCAAGAATTGAGCTCATAATTATTAAGATTTAATTTTATAACCCTTTTCATATAAAATATAAGAAACAAGCCAAGTAATCACACAAAGTAAAAAAAGATATATTAAACCAAAAGTTATTGAACCATCTGATTTTCCAATAAATCCATATCTAAAACCATCAATCATATAAAAAAAAGGGTTATATTCACTTATAATTTGTAGAAATTTTGGTAATTTCTCTATTGAATAAAAACTTCCACTTAGAAAAACAAATGGAGAAATTACAAAGTTTGTAACGGTACTCATGTGATCAAACTTTTCTGCCCATAATCCAGCAATAAATCCCACCGCACCCAAAACAAAAGAACCTAAAAAAAGATAAATAAATACATAAAAAATATTATCTATTTTTATATCTAGAAATAATGCAAATACAATAATTGATACTGTTGCAATTATAAAACTTCTTGTTACAGAAGCTAATATTATTGCCATTGTTACCTCTAAAGAAGATAGTGGTGCTGCTATCATGTCAACAATATTGCCCATTACTTTACCCATTAATAAAGAAGAAGAAGAATGTGAAAACGATTGGATTAAAAACTGCATCGCAATTAACCCTGGAAAAAGAAAATTAATATAAGAGACACCAAGTACGTCTGACCTTTCATCGCCTATCGCTAATGAAATTACTAACAAAAATAACCCTGCGGTTGTTATCGGACCCAAAATCGTTTGACCAATTACATTAAAAAATCTTAAAACTTCCTTTTTATATAAATGCCAAGTCCCAACCCAATTTATAAGACCAAATCTTCTTGAAGACGGTACGTATTTATTTTCTAATTCTTGCATAGTTATAAGTTAATTGTATTTATTGTTTTTTTACCCCCAAATGTTAATAAAGTTTAATATTTTGTTGATTTTATCAAAAATTTATGCATTTTTACTCTATATTGTATATTTTATTAAATAATATACAATATATAGGTAGTATATGGCTTGGACAGTAGATAAAATGGACAAACTTAAACGGCTATGGGGTAAAGGAAATACCGCAAGTCAAATAGCTCAAATAATTGGTGACGTTACCAGAAATGCGGTAATTGGCAAAGCAAATAGGCTTAATCTTTCAAATAAAATATTACCAAAATCTTCCATTTCTGCTTCAAATGTTTTTTGTAAAGAAAAATCAACTGGCGCACCTAAAAGAGGAAGAAAGATAAAATTTAAATCTTTAATAATAGAAAAAGATTTTGAGCCTGAAAATCCTATTCAACTTGAAGAATTGAATGATAACACTTGTAAGTGGCCGACAGGTCATCCAAATGAATCGAATTTTTATTTTTGTGGAAGAAAATCATTAAAATATTTTTCTTATTGTAAGCTTCACTTACTTTATGCTTATCAACCTAAAGTAAAAAAGGAAGATGTTATTTCTAAAGAAGATGATATTCCTCAATTCATTGAAAAAAAAATTAAATCTGCTTAATTAATCTCTATTAAATTGTCCTGAATCACGAAATCTAAAAATATAGTCTGGTAAAATAGTTTCTACTGTCATACCATTTATATTAAGATCTTTTAAACCAGGATACTTTCCAGTTACAATACTATCACAATCCTGAAGCAATAAAATTTGATCTTCTGTAAGTATAGTTTGTGTAAAAAATTCTAAAAATTTTGCTTGATATTTTGCAATAGTCCAAGGTATTGAAAGGAGGAATCGTTTCTTTTTAATCTGTTTTAATAAAATTTCCATAAGTTCTTTGAAAGAAAAAGTTTCTGGTCCTCCCAGTTCATAAATATTTTTCTCTATTTTTTCTTTCTCTAATACAGCTACAATTGCACTTGCCACATCTTCTACCCATATTGGAGAAAATTTTGTTAAACCACCACCAAAAATTGGTAATATAGGAAAAAATTGAGCTATTGATGCAAATTTATTAAAAAAATTATCATTTACTCCAAAAACCAAACTTGGCCTTAAAATAACTGATTTATTAAATTTTAAAATATTTTTTTCACCTTGCAATTTTGATTTCATATATTTTGATTTATTTTTCTTATCAACACCAAGAGCGCTAATGTGTATTAACTTCTGCACATTTAGCTGCTCACAAAAAGAAGATAATAAAGCTGGAAATCTAGAATGTATTTCATCAAATTTCTGATTTTTATTTTCAAATAATATACCACATAAGTTTATTACAATATCTGCATTTTTTAGAATATTTTTTATCCTATCTTCGTCAAGCAGATCAAGATTTTTGATCAGTTCAATCTGGCCTGGATTACCCAAGACTTTCAAATTAAGATTTTTGTATGGTGAGCGAGTTACTATAATGACTCTATATCCTCTTTTAGTTAATCTTCTTAATAAACTTCTTCCAATTTGACCACTACCACCCCAAAGAACGATTATTTTCTGATTATTTTGCATTTTTTCAACAATATCTTTATATATGATTACAGATATGTCAAAAATTTACAAGTTTCAAGATGACATCACAAACGATGTACTTAATGAATTAAAAAAACATTCAAGTTTAGCAATAGATACTGAAGGAACTGGATTACAAATTCCTCATAGAGATAAACTAAGTTTAATTCAAATAAGTACAGGGAATAATGATGCATATATTTGCCAGCCTAATAGAAAAAATTATAGCTCCCCTAATATCGTAAAAATTCTTGAAAGTGATAAAATTGAAAAAATTGGTCACTATCTAAGATATGATATTTCTAGTTTAGAATATTTTCTCAAATGTGAGGTGAAAAATATTTTTGATACAAAAATTGCAAGTAGATTTGCGAGAACTTATACTTCTAAACATGGTTTAGCTGATTTAGTTTTTGAATTTTGTGGTAAAAAGTTGGACAAGAGACTTGGAAGCAGTGATTGGAACAAAAATTTAGAAAATTTGACAGATTCACAGCTCCAGTATTGTAGTAATGATGTGATATACTTACATAAAATAAAAGATGAACTTTATAAAATGCTAGTTAGAGAAAAAAGACTAGAAATTTATAAAAGTTGTATTCAATTTTTAAAGACAAGAATAAAACTAGATCAAGATGGTTTTGCCGAAGACATATTCGCACACTAATACTAAATGTTATGAGTAAATTAAATTATAATAAAATAGCTAAACAAGTTATTTCTACAGAAATAATTGCTTTAAAAAAATTACAAAAAAGCTTTGGAAAATCTTTTATTGAAGCAATTGATTTAATTTCAAACTGTAAGGGAAAGTTAATTCTTGCTGGAATTGGAAAATCTGGATTGATATCAACTAAGGGCTCAGCGACTCTTTCTAGTCTTGGAACACCTTCTTTTTTTTTACATGTGGGTGATGCAGCACATGGAGATTTGGGTGTCATAGAAAAGAAAGATATACTTTTAATATTAAGCTATTCTGGCCAAACAGAAGAATTAAAAAATATTATTCAATATGCTAATCGCTTTGCAATTCCTTTGATTGGAGTAACATCAAAAAAAGATAGCTTATTGCTTAAAGCTAGTGATGTTAAAATTATTTTACCTGAAGTAAAAGAGGTTGGAATTGGTTCACTTGCTCCAACTAGCAGCTCAACAATGTTTTGTGCTTTTTTAGATTCATTAGCTGTTGCTCTTAGTATCAAAAAAAAATTTTCTACATATGATTTTAAAAACATTCATCCAGGGGGCTCACTTTCAAAAAAGCTAATCACTGTAGAAGAATTGATGCATAAAAATAATGAATTACCATTAATTTCAGAAGATACCAATATTTCTAAAGCATTAAATATAATGTCAAATAAAAAATTGGGTAGTTTGGTTATACTAAATAAAAAGAAATTTTTATCAGGTTTTATAAGTGATGGAGATATTCGTAGAAAATATAAAAAAAAAATAAACAATTTAAAAGTAAAAGATATTATGACAAAAAACCCTTTAATTATTCAAAAAGATACTTTGGCAGCAAAAGCAAGAAACATTATGCAAAAAAAGAGTATTACAGCACTAATAGTGGGAAAAACATTTTCCAGAAATAAGATTAAAGTAATTGGTTTAATCCACATTCATCAAATACTTAAGGCTGGAATTTAATGTATAAAAGCAAAGTAATTCAAATTATATTATTTTGTTTTGGTTTGACAATTTTTGTCTTTACATATTACTCTTTCTTTCAAAATAAAAATCCTACCTTTTCAAATGATTCGAGCCAGTCAATTGAAAGAGATGAAAAGTTGGAAAAATTAGCAACTGTAGATACAAGCACCTCTAGTGTAATTGATAATTTAAGTTATAAAAATATTGATTATAAAGGCAATGTTTTTACCATAAATGCTGAAACTACAAAAATATTTTCTAAACAAAAAGAAAAAAATTTTATGAAAACTGTAGTTGCTAGAATTTTTTTGATAGATGGAAAAGTAATAAAAGTTTATTCTGATAATGCTATTTATAATATGAATAACTATAACACAAAATTTTTTGGCAATGTTGTAGTTGTTGAAAGTGAAAATAAAATAACTTCAAATAATTTAGATTTTTTTTTTGATAAAAACTTAATTACTATTTATAATGATGTTAAATATAAAGGTTATAATAAATTTCTTGTAGCAGATAAGGTGGACATAAATTTATTAGATCAAAAAATGAATATTTATATGAATGATAAAATGAACAGAGTAAAAATAAATCTTAAAAACTAATATGTATTCATCAAAAAACTTTAGAATATTAAAATTTAAATCCAAGCCAATTTTAAAAATAAGTGGAATGTCAAAATCTTATGGAAATAGATTGGTTTTAAAAAAAATAGACTTAGAATTAAACAAAGCTGAAATTTTTGGTGTATTAGGACCAAATGGATGTGGAAAAACAACTATTTTTAACTCAATAATGGGTATCTGTAGAATAGACAAGGGAAATATTTTTGTAAATAATATAAAAATAAATAATCTTGCAATTCATGAAAGGGCAAAAAAATTTAGAATTGGATATATCCCTCAAAATTCATCAGTTTTTTTAGGATTAACTTGTGAAGAAAATATTAAAGCCATTGCTGAGGTTAAAATCAAAGAAAAATCATTACAAGAAAATAAAGTGCAAGAGCTGTTAACTGATTTTAATTTGGAACATTTACAAAATATTAAAGCAAGAAATTTATCGGGCGGTGAAAAAAAGAGACTTTGTATTGCAATGTCTCTTGTTGGAAATCCTCAAATACTTTTAATGGATGAGCCTTTTGCTGCACTAGATTTAATTACTATTGATATAATAAAAAAAATAATTGTAAATTTGCAAAAAAAATTAATATCAGTAATAATTACCGATCATAATGCTAAAGATTTAATGAATGTTTCGGATAGATGTATAATAATATCTAATGGAGAAATAATTATTTCAGGAAATCCAAGAAAAATAATAAACGATCCAAGAGCGAAACAGTTATATTTTGGTGAAAATTTTTCGATATAAATAATTTTTCATGGAAAAATATTCAATTGTAATTAATAAAAAAATTAATAGCTTTAAAAAAAAAGTAGCTGTCGATGGCGATAAATCTATAAGTCACAGATTCTTTTTAATAGCTAGCCAAGCTCTTGGTATATCTAAAGCCGATGGTATTTTAGAATCTGAAGATGTATTGTCCACAATAAATGCATTAAAAAAACTTGGAGTAAAAATTGTAAAAAAAAACAATAAATATCTAGTTTATGGAAATGGATTAAGTTCATTTAAAATAAAAAAAAATTCAATAATTAATTGTGGAAATTCAGGTACCTTGGTCAGATTATTAACTGGATTACTTGCGCCTTATCCTAGTAAATTTAAGTTATTTGGGGACTATACGCTAAATAAAAGACCAATGACAAGAATAATTAATCCATTAAAAAAATTTGGAATGTCTTTTTTTCCAAAAAATAAAACAACACTTCCTTTTACAGTACAAGGAACTGAGATTGCAACCCCTATTGAATGGAATGAAAAAATTGGATCTGCTCAAGTAAAAAGCTCAATTATATTAGCTTCGTTAAATACTCCAGGAATTACAAAAATTATAGAGATTAAAAAATCAAGAGATCACACTGAAAATATGTTAAAATATGCTGGAGCTAGTTTAAATATAGAAAAAAATAAAAGATACAATTTAATTTCTGTTAAAGGTCTTACAGATTTTAGAGGATTTAACCTATCTGTACCTGGTGATATATCTTCGGCTGCATTTATTATAGCTATAACTTTGTTAAATAAAAAATCAAAAATAAAGATAAAAAATATATGCCTGAATAATAGTAGAATTGGATTAATTTATATTCTTAAAAAGATGAATGCAAAAATTAAAATTATTAATCAAAAAAAAATATCAGGCGAAAAAATAGGAGATATAATTGTGTCAAGCAGTAAGCTAAAAAATATTAATTGTCCTAAATATTTAGTTCCAAGCACAATAGATGAATTTCCAATCTTAATGGTTTTGGCAGCAAGATCAATTGGAATTGCTACTTTTTCTGGTTTAAATGAATTAAATAAAAAAGAGAGTCCACGTTTAAATTTAATGAATAAAATCCTAAACCAAATAGGAATTAAAACAATACTAAAAAATAATTCAATCAAAATTTATGGAAATCCAAATTTGTCACTAAATAAATCTTATTATGTAAATACTAAGTTTGATCATAGAATTGCTATGTCGGTATTTTGTATTGGACAAATCTTTGGAGGCAAAATAACTATTTCTGATTGTCATTCTATACTCACTAGTTTTCCAAGTTTTTTAAAAATTATGAAAAAGATAGGTGCTATATATGAAGTTAAAAAAAAAAATTAATATTATTATCGCTGCTGATGGTGGTGCAGGCAGTGGAAAAACTACAGGAAGTAGATTTATTGCAAAAAAATTTGGCCTTAAGTTACTTTCTTCAGGTCTTTTATATAGATATTGCGCATATAAATTGCTTAAAAATAAAAAAATTAAAAATAAAAAAGCTTTTTTAAAAAAAATTATAAAAAAAATTACTAGTAAAAAATTAAAAAATAAAAATCTCTATAATCCTAAAGTTGCTGAATATGCTTCGACAATAGCTAAGATTAAATTTATTCGTAATGAACTTAAATATTTTCAAGAGAATTTTGTAAAATCTAAAAGATGTATTTTGGAAGGAAGAGATATAGGAACAGTAATACTTCCTGGAAAAAAATCTAATCTAAAATTATTTTTTAAATGTTCTCTAAATACAAAGGCAAAAAGAAGATTTTTAGAATATAAAAAAAATAATAAAAAAATTACCTTTAAACAGGTAAAAAATACCCTTAAATTAAGGGATTTAAAAGATACAAAAAGAAAAATTAGTCCTTTACGAGTGGCAAAAGGTGCAGTAATAGTGGACACCTCAAAAATAAACATTAAGCAAATGAGTACAAAATTATTTAATATTGTTTACGTTGTTTTGAGAAAAAAATATGGAAAAAATTTATAGAAATACAAGTTCCCCTCAAATTAAGGAGTTTGAAAAACTTTTAAATACAGAATTTTCTAAAACTAAAGCTGAAGAAGGACAAGTCGTTGAAGGTGTGATCACAAAAATAACTGAAAAAGTTGTTTATGTAGATATCAAAAATGGAAAAAGTGAGGGAATAATTGAGTTAAGCGAATTAAAATTACTTAAAGAAGATAATATTGAAATAGGTTCAAAAATATCAGTCCTTATTGAAAAACTAGAAGATAAAAATGGCGATATGGTCATTAGTAGAGAAAAAGCAAAAAAATTAAAAGTTTGGAATCTATTGAAAAACTCATACGAAAAAAAAGAAGAAGTTGAAGGTAAAATTATTTCAAAAATTAAAGGTGGTTTTATAGTAGATGTTCAAAACTCGATGTGTTTTCTTCCTGGATCTCAAGTTGACTTAAAACCTTTAAAAAATATTGATCACCTAATGAAACAGCCTCAACGTTTCATGATAGTAAAATGTGACAAGGTAAGAGGAAATATTGTTTTAAGTAGAAGATCAATTTTAGAAAATATGAGAAATGCAAGCAAAGATGAAATTATCAGAAAATATAAAATAGGAGATGTGGTTGAAGGTGTTTGCAAAGGACTAACTGCTTATGGTGCATTTTTTGATATTGATGGCTTTGATTGTATGTGCCACATAAATGAAATTAGTTGGAGCAGAATTTCACATCCAGATGAATTATTTACAATTGGTCAAAAGCAAAAGCTTAAAATAATTATAATTGATACTGAAAGTAAAAAAATATCTGTGTCGGTAAAAATGCTTACACAAGACCCCTTTGAAAAAAATATAAATAATTTCAAAATTGGCGAAACTTATACAGCTGAAGTAAAAAAAATAATGGACTATGGTTTATTTCTTTCTTTAGAAGATGGTCTAGAGGGCCTATGTCATCAATCTGAACTTTCTCATTCTAAAAAAAATACTTCTGCAAAAAAAATGTTTGTAATTTCTCAAAAAGTTAAAGTTGTTATTAAAGAAATAGATTTAGAAAAAAGAAGAATTTCTCTTTCTCACAAAGATACAATTGAAAATCCATGGAAAGAATTTGAGAAAAAATTTCCGCTAGGATCAAAAATATCAGGCAAAGTTAAAAACATAACAGATTTTGGATTGTTTATTTCTATAAAAGATTGTGATCTAGATGGTTTAGTACATTATAAAGATCTAAGTTATTCAGAAACAGATGAGGATCTTAAGAATTTTAATAAAAACCAAGATTTAGAACTAAAAATTTTAGAAATAGATTCGCAAAAAGAAAAAATAAGATTAGGAATAAAACAATTAATGCCTGATCCATTAGAGTACTTTGAAGGAAAAAATAAAAAAGATATTATTACAGTAACAGTCAAAGAAATTTCTGATACTGGAATTAAAGTATCTCCCGATAAATGTAATTTGAAATTTTTAATTAAAAAAAATCAAATAGCTATTGATAAACTAGATCAAAGAGTATCTAGATTTACCAAAGGTGATAGGCTAGATGTAATGATACAGGAATGTGATATAGAAAAAAGAAAAATATTATTATCTATTAAAATG
>Ga0187833_10002259_pt1 | contig 20861 bp, 15 predicted proteins | sample ETNtaG_37_FD_167968 | JGI IMG/M metagenome (GOLD analysis project Ga0187833, IMG submission 167968) | Marine microbial and viral communities from oxygen minimum zone, Eastern Pacific Ocean - ETNP2014_SV_400_PacBio MetaG (Illumina Assembly) | ecosystem: Environmental > Aquatic > Marine > Hypoxic...
GGATACTATAAACAGTATAAATAGCTCAACAAAATCCCAAATAAAAAAAGGAATAATGTATTATGCTATTAGATTCACGCCCTTCTTATTAGTAGTCAATTTAGGTCTAGGGAGCCAACAACACCCTCTCACCTTTTTCGGCTTTCCGCTTAACCAAATAATTAACTGGTTTGTTATATTAGGTGCTTCAATTGTTGTTAAAAATACATACCCTGCTAGATTATGGCCCATAATAACAATTGCTTGCGTTATTTCTTCAAAGTTTTTATCAACTATATTAGGATATCCACCCCCTGTTGAGCTTGTTTACAGGGTTTTTCTCTCAGGTCTTTTTTTTACAGTTGGGATTATATATTTATATAGATACCTTGATCTTTTTTACAAGCAGATGCTGATCATTTGTTTTTTCAATGTAATTATGATGGTTCTCCAGGTTACTAATGCTGGCGAATGGACACAATTTTTATCAACAGAGTCAACTTTCAAATACGCTGAAAAAATTACTTATGATGTATTATTTGTGCCTTTGGAACAGCTTCAGTTCAGTATTATTCAGGGTAGGCCATCTGGGTTTCTACGATCCAACAACATTCTCTCTGGCGTACTTTTATTTGCACTGGCACTTCATTTCTCACGATTTAAAAATAGAAGGAAGTGGTGGGGTACCTTTGTTCTTTGTTCAATGATTGTTCTCGCAAGTGCAAGGATTGTGTATGTGGGATATTTTGTAATTCTAGTTCTGTTATTATTAAAAGGAAATAAGGCACAACGCAAAAGTTTAATAAATAGTTTTATATTACTATTAATACTATTGCAGGTATACTCTTTTTTTCTCCCGGGTCTGTTTGATCGTTTTTGGGAATATTCAAATTTAACATATAGTATATTTCTTCGTTTAAATGATATCGTTGGCTCTCTAGGTACAGAGAATTTTCTTAGAATTCTTCTAGAAAAACCGTTAGAAGGGACACCAATCGCTACTTGGGCGGCTGCAGATGAAGTGCTATCGGGATATACTTTATTATTGAATTATGTACCATATCTAGTAACTCTATTTTTGGTATTATTACCTTTGTATATAAGAGGTATTCGGATACAAAACAGGATTTTCCCTCATTTAACATGGCCTTCCATTTTATGCCTAATAGTATTCATATTATACCCAGCTGCTGTGCCAATATTTAGAGATCAATTTTATTGGGTGATTGGAGGATTTGCACTATTGCCCATCTTCATAATGATGCAACCCAATTACTTTAAAAGAGTTGTCAGACCATAATATTCTAACAATTCGATTTATGAAGGGATTGATAATGTGAAATATATGAATATGAAATCGTATTTTTAGACCTCTGCAATATATTCAGGATGCATATTATTTTTCTTTATTATTCTAAATAACATAGTTGATTCCTATCATATTTTTCGGTTGGTGGAAATCAATAATTTCAATGCGAAAAAGATTTTACAGGCCAATAAAGAACATATCTTATCTCAGAAAAATACGAGAAAACTGTGACCCCTTATTTAAAAGTACAGAAAATTATGGACATAACTATAATCTGTCAGTACAATAATAACTCTTCATTCCATCCTAGTTAAATCATAGAATAATGCCCGCCCCTCAAATATCAATTATTATGGCAGTTTACAATGGAGAAGATTATATAGAATTAGCCATTGATAGTGTATTAAGCCAAGGTTATACAGATTATGAATTTATAATTGTAGATGATTGCAGCACAGATAGAACCCCTGATATTATTTTATCAGTTCAAGATAGCAGAATCCAATATACAAGGAATAGGAAAAATCTTGGTCAAACCCCGTCTTTAAATATCGGTTTGAAATTAGCAAAAGGTAGATATATTGCAAGAATTGATGCTGATGACATTTATTTACCAGGGAAATTACAAAAACAATTTAATTTCATGGAAAAAAACAACAATGTAGTTGTATGTGGTACAAACGGGTTAAAAATTGATACGAATGCTGAAATAATTGGCACTTTTAGAGTACCCCACAGATCGAAGGATATATTTTTTAATATATTTTTTGGTTCACCTCTTATACATGTTAGTGTAATAATGCGAAGGTCAATAATAATAGAGAATGGAGGTTATGATGAAAAATTCCCTTATTGTGCTGATTTTGCATTATGGTCTAAACTTATTAAAAAGAAATATACGGTTGTCAATTTACCTGTGGCGCTAATTAAGTTCAGGGCATTCGAAGGTTCACTAGGTGTTGTTAATAAGTTTGGCCCGTCCGGTAAAGAAGCGACTAATATTATTTATTCGAATATATCCGCTCTCTCAAATATTTCTTTTAGTAAAAAGGAATGTGAAACAATTCTATTTATGTTGTGGCCATCATCAGGGAGCAGTATTAATGACTTAACTAATGTGTATAAAAAATTATGCTCTTTAGCTAAAGAATTTTACAATACAAGAATACCATTAAGAGCCAGTTTTAAATTGAATGCATTGTATTTAAAATCATTAGTAAAAAGAGGAATCTACTATAAATCACATTGTCAAGTTAAATTAATAAAGATAGAGTTTTTGAAGATTATCCGATCATATTATAAAAATCCTGTTATAATAATTATTGCAATTATGTCGTTTATTTCAGTATCAATTTTTAGTGAAAAAAATATAAAAAGATTTTTTTAGTTATTATGAAATAATTACAAAGTGAAAAAACCATTAAATATTTGTATCATTTCTCAAGAGTATCCACCCTTTACCAATTGGGGCGGGATAGCTACTTATTATAAAGAACTTTCTGAAGCTTTTTGTAGGCTTGGTCATAGTGTAACTATAATATCACGAAAAAGTGAAATATCTCCCGATTTTGAAAAGCCTTTCAAAAGATTACAGGTATTCCGTGTAGGAGTTCCAATGAATAGAAAATACTTTGTTGGCAGAACTATCGATAAGCTTTTACACGCTAGAGATGTATATGCAAAGATTATAAGTTTAGATAAAATAGAGCAATTTGATATAATAGAAACACCTGAGGTTTTTCTAGAAGGGAACTTTTTAATTAATAACCAATATTTCAGACAAAAATTATCAATTGAATGCCATGGTAGTAATAGTGTTGGTGTAATACCTGATGGCATTTTTTCCTTTTTGCATCAAATTGATCATTCGTGGAGCTACAAGATTGAAAAAAATATTCTTAAAAAAGCTGATAGGATTACTACGCCGAGTCGAATAGGTAAAGAAAATTTAATTATTAATGGAATAAAGAAAAATATTCATGTTATTTATCATGGGGTTGACATTAATAGGTTTAAACCTGCATCTAATCGTTTACCTACAAAATATTTAGAAGTAGGTTTTGTAGGTAAGCTGCAAAATATGAAAGGGCTAGATTTTGTTTGGGCTGTAATTAAAAAATTGGAGTATCATAAAGGAATTAGATTTCATTTAATCGGTGAAATTCATCCTTCGGAGGAAGACAATTTTCAAAATATGATAAAAAAGTATAAAAAATCTGTGGAATACCACTCATTCATAGAACTAGAAAAAATGGCAAAAATGTATCAATCTTTAAATGTGCTTTTACGTCCATCTCGTTTTGAGCAATTTGGGATAGTGTATGCCGAAGCAATGGCATGTGGATTGATTGTTTTTGCAGGTAAAAAAGGTGGCGGTTCTGAAATTATTAAAAATAATTTATCTGGATTTTTAGTTGATCCAGATAATGATATAGGTTTCGTAGTATCCAAACTTAAAGAGATAGCAAATGATCTTGATCAATTTGATAAAATGAAAATACTAGCAAGGGAAACAGCGGAAAAAAGATTTTCAATTAAAGCATCTGCTTCAAATAAAATCAAATATTATTACAAGGAATTAGGTTGAATAAACTAAATAAAATAAAATATATTTTTCCTTGGTGGATAAAAATTATTTTAAAAATAATATTTTCGCGTATCCCATTAAATATTTTTTTTAAAACAATTATGTTTAAACATGGTGGTATGCTAAACCATAGTTATGTTTTTGACATTTTTACGAAACATATAAGAAATGCTGGATGTAAACCAGATTGGTTTAAAAATCGAGTATTATTAGAGCTAGGCCCAGGTGATTCATTATTCTCTTCTATATTGGCAAAAGCATACGGTGCATCAGGTTCGTTTATGGTTGATACAGGATCATATGCAAATACAGATTTGAAAAATTATATCCAGATGGTCAAGTTTATTCGAAAAAAGGGAATGACGTTTCCAATAAAAGAGAATATTAAATCTGTAGATGACATGTTAGATTTAATTAATGCTAAATATTACACGTCTGGTTTAGAATCATTAAGAAAAATAGAAAAACAATCTATAGATTTTATATGGTCCGAAGCTGTGCTTGAACATATTAGGTTATCAAAATTTTACCCCACTCTTATTGAATTAAAAAGAATTCTTAAAAAAGATGGAATTTGTACGATGACAGTAGATTTAAGGGACCATTTACAAAATGGTTTAAATAACTTGAGATTTAATAGAAAACTATGGGAAAGTGAGTTTTTTGCAAATTCCGGGTTTTATACCAATAGAATTGGTTTCACAAGAATGATTAAATTATTTGAAAAAACTGGTTTTAAAGTAAAGGCAAACATTTTCCGCAGATGGGACACCTTGCCAATAGAGAAAAAACGATTGGACCGTGAATTTCGTAATATTAATAATAATGAATTAATGATTTCAGGTTTTTCATTATTAATTACTCATAAATAATTGATCAATCTGTGCTTAAATATTATTTTTGATGAATTAATTCTGAAAAACATTGCTAATAATATAAAACTAAATATTTTTATTTATGTCTAATAATTCAATAAACGTATATATATATGAAGATTATCTTTATAAAAATCTTTTACCTATAATCAATAATCGGCCTACTTTTGAAATTAGATGTGGTGTGTACACTTGTTTGGATAGATTAAAACTCATTTTACCTAATGCTAATATTAGTTTAATAGTAAGAAACGAATTAGCTGAAATAACAAAAGAAATTTATCCCAATTACCTTGTCAATCCAGATGAAATGGCTGATGGTTATTGGCTCCTCGGGAATGTACTGTGGTCTAAAGGGCAAATAGAAAAAATAACAAAAAGTGATTCAATAATCTTTCTTTCTAATAATAGAATGGTTGCAGCGAATCTAACGAAAGAAGATTCTAAAGAATGGATAAGGAATGGTGGCCCAATATATAATCAGGATTTTGATTTAGGTGTAGGACAGGAAATTAATATTGATATAATTGACTATTTGTGGGATGCTATACGATTATCGCCTAAACAGATAATTAAAGATTCTAAATTTTTCAATTTAGGTAGTATAAAAGATTTAAAGACAATCTATAAAGGGATTAAAACTGATAATATTTTTATTGATGAATCTGTAGATATAGGTTATTACACTGTGGTAGATGCATCTAAAGGTCCAGTAATCATAGAGAAAGGCAGCAGGGTCAATCCTTATTGTTATTTAACCGGTCCATTGTATATAGGGCCTAATTGTACAATTCAATCAAATACTATATTAAGAAGTGGAACGGTAGTAGGCCCTAATTCTGTTATTGGCGGTGAAATCAGTCAGTCTATCATTCAAAGTAATTCAAACAAAGCTCATTTTGGTTATTTGGGTAATTCTTACTTGGGAAGTTGGATTAATCTTGGTGCTGGAACTACAAATAGTAACTTAAAAAATAATTACAGTAACGTTTCAATATTAATTAATGGGAAAAAGGTGGATTCGAAACAAATGAAACTTGGTTGCTTTATTGGTGATTATACAAGAACTGCAATTAATACGAAAATTAACACAGGCACTATAATTGGAACAGGCTCCAATATTGTATTTGATGGAACACTGCCAAAATCAATCGATTCATTTTCATGGTATGTTGGTCATAATAAAATGAAATATGACCTGAAAAAATTCTTACAAACACTTGAAATAGTTAAGAATCGACGGGGGTATAGTCTCTCAAATGCAGAACGTAACCTCCTAAAATATATTTATGAAAATGATACAGTAAAATAATAAGGCATCTCTATGTGTGGAATTGCTGGAACTATTTATAAAAAAGATTTTTCTAATGGTATAGAAATAACTTTAGATACCATAGATCACGCTTTGGATGATCTTCAGGATCGTAAAAAAATCAGAGAATTTTTAGACATCTGTTGGAAGTATAAATCCAATGTCAACTTTATAAGATATTGTCGGAATAAAGACGAAAGAAAAAAACTTACCACAATATGTGCAAGACTTGAAAAAATAATTATTTCACACTTCAATAATTTGAAAAAAATAAGTAATAAATCAATGTTAAATGCATACAGTGACAAGTATAATGATTATGAAATTCTAAAAGACTGCCATTGGTTTCTATCTAATGAAATACAAAATCTATATGATTGTGTTAATTATTACATAGATTTAGACAATCAGAAAATATTAGACTCACATATAATATTTTATAAAGCCCTTTCTCTTGTAATCAATTCCATTGATAATCGATTGGAAATTAGAGGCAGAGATAGCCAAGGTATTTCAATACAACTTGTAGTACCGAAAAATACACAATTAGTAGATGAAGATTACCCAAAGAATGATTCAGAATTATTTTTTTTAGTAGATATAAATAGTGTACGCATAGCAACATTCATTTTTAAAACTGCAAATAGTATTGGTGCACTAGGAGAAAATTCGAAAAAAATCAAGAAAATGATAAAAGAGTGTTCTCAACTTAAAAATATTATTGATTCTAATAGTGCTGATTGTGGTTCTATTGTTATTCATACTAGGTGGGCATCTGTAGGGGAGGTAAGCGTAAATAATTGTCACCCAATTGCTAATTCTATTCCTAATAGCAAAACTGATTATCCATTAATTTTGGCTGCTCTTAACGGTGATATTTACAATTACCAGGAATTACTATTAAATAATGATTTAAAAACCGATAGTAATTGTACTACTGATTGTCTAGCAATCCCTGTGGCGCTGTCTGCTTCAGTTTCATCAGATTTGTCTTCGTATATGAAAATTATGAAGACTTTTATTGGCTCTTATGCAATGGCAATTCAGTCTTCATCTTATAGAGGTGAAATTATACTTGCCAATAAAGGTAGTCAGGGTCTTTATCTAGGACTTTCCTACGATAGTGTTATGTTTGCATCAGATGTTTATGGATTAGTTGAATCTTGCCGTTATTTTCATCCAGTTAAGTCTGGATCATTATTGCAAATAGATACAGATTATCCTTCTTATTCAAAAAACTTTTCAGCTGAAATTTTCTTATTAGATGGTGATAAATATTTAATAGATAAAAAAGATTTTCGCACAACAAATATAACTACTAGAGACATTGATAAAAGGCAATATAATCACTTTTTAGAAAAGGAAATCAGAGAGACAAAGGCAATATCCTTTAGAACATTATTTAATTTCTTAAAAACTATGGATTCCCAATATGAAGATTTAAAAAACGTTCTAAATATTTCTGATGAGCAAGTCCCTGCTTTTATTCTTGATAAATTAAAAACAGGTGAAATTAATAAGATAATAATCACTGGTATGGGAACATGCTACACCGCAGCTGCAGCTATTGCAATTTATATGCGGCACATGCTCAGGGATTATTATGAGCAAATTGAAGTTGAACCACATATAGCAAGTGAAGGAAGCGCTTTCTATTTAAGCAACCGAATGGATGATACACTTGTTATAGTTATAGCGCAATCAGGTACAACAATTGATACTAATGTATTTGTTCAAATGGCGAAGGATAGAGGAGCTTGTTCACTAGCCATAGCAAATAAAAGAGAGGGTGATGTAACATTTCTTGTTGATGGAACACTCTATATAGGAAACGGGCGTGATATTGAAATATCTGTACCATCAACAAAAACATATACTGCTCAGGTTATTGTTGGTTATTTACTGGTAGTTTATTTTTGTTCGAAAGCTAGAAATCATGATCAGCATCAACGAAATAAACTATATCATAACATACAGCTTATCCAAAATATTCCCGATTTAATTGAGAAAACGTTTTCTCAGATAAATAATCAAGATCTAATTAGCATTATTAATAACAAAATTGAACATTATAATTCTTGGTATGTAGCGCATGATGATTCTCCTAATTCAGTATGTGCGATGGAGATCAGAATAAAATTTTCTGAGGGGTGTTATCACACTCACCCATTTTTGCATGTTAATGATATTTTAAGAAAAGAAGTGAAAAATAGTCTTATAATATATGTGACAACCAAAGATTTTGTTGAGTTAGATAAATCAATAATGAGATTAATAGATAACCAAAATTACTTAATTGTAATTAATAACAACAATAATGGGTTAAAAGAATTAAAAAATAAGCTAAAAGATAATTTATTTGCAAATATCGTTTTACCACAGACAGATAATTATTTTACTTTTATACCAACAATAATTGCAGGACAAATTTTAAGCTATTATGCAGCTATAATTCTTGATGATAGAAAAAAATATTTTAAAAATCTAATTAGTTCTATAGAGAAAAATAAGAATACACTAAATATATGGAATGATCTAAATAAACAAATTAAAAATGGAATATTTAATGAAGGATTTACAATCCTTCAGTTTGTTCTCCTAAATAAAATTATGGCTAAATATTTAGAAAATCTTCAATCACCATCATTACTAAAAAATAATAAAGTAATTAGCACCTTAGAAGAATTATTTCAATTTACCAGAAGACCTATTGATACTATTAAACATCAGGCGAAAACCATTACTGTAGGAGCGGTGAGGATTCAGAATGATAATCAGGATTTTAAATTTATTAATAATGATAACTTAACAATTCGAAATGTAAATAATGATATATCTGCATTGAATAATCAAATAAATGCAATAGTAAACGGCAACCTGAATGTAGATTTAAAATATTTGAATCATTACTCAAAATTTTATGTTTACCTTAATGGTATTGATGAAACAGTAGGCAATTATTTTATTAATTACCTCAATGAGATATCAAAGAAATATAATCTCGTTACCAATTTTAAAATAGCAAGACACTATGATTTAGATATCAAGGAAAGTCAATTAGATTGTTGGATTGTTTTGCATTTTGAAAATGAAAAAGAATTAGATACAATTTTAAACAAGAGCAATGTGTTGTTGTTCAATTTTTCTAATAAACCAATAAATAATTTGTCTATACCAGTTATTAATTTGAAGAAAATTTCAGATTCCAAATCTTTAAACCAAGTGCTTGGAAGTATAATGGTCTCACATATTATTTTGGATAAGTATATAGCTGATGAAATAATTAAAGTTCAATTACATGATTACACAAAGAGAAAACTTGATGAATTAAGATATGCTTTTGATTATATATCTGAATCGAGTCAGATTGGAAAAGAAATTGATAATTGTGCTAAAATATTATTAACCAAAAAATACTGGAAATGTGTTGGTAGTGGAGTCAACTATAATGCTGCAAAATTTACTGCAATGAAACTAATTAGTCACTTTAATCACGCATGTGCCTTTGATGTATTGGAAAACCATAAACACATTGATATCTCTGCTGAAAGTGCCGTAATTACATTTATTGCAAATATATGGAGGGCAGGATATCAAAATGATGTTGTTCCTGAAATACAAAAGCTTCTTTCTCACAATAACATACCAATTATATTAACAAATATTGGTGATAAAAGATTTGATGATTTAAAAATGAAAGTTAATTATGGTGCAGGATTAGAAAAGACAATAAAACCGCCAATAGTTTATATGCCGAAAGTAGAAGAGATTTATTCATTCCCTATAAGTATATTGCTGGTGAAACAACTCATTTTAGCTATTAATGCGAAAATGAAAATGAATGATAATGAAGCGTTGTACAATATCTCCGCTACTGATCCTTCAAATTACGAGACTGTTTTATGAAAATTTTTGGTAGTGATGGGTTCAGATCAAAATTTGGTCATAAATACATGACATTTGAGTTTCTCACTGCTTTTGGAAGTGGAATCGCAAGCTATTATCTCGAGAAAAATATTAAAGATCCTATACTTATTGGCAAGGATACTCGTTTTTCATGCGATTTAATAGAAGATATTTTAACTTCAGTTTTTATATATAATGGCATAGATACAATCTCGGTTGGGGTTATTCCTACTCCTGGTTTATCTTCCCTTTGTTCAATATACGATACTGAATTAGGTATCATGATAACTGCATCTCACGATCCTTACGAGAATAATGGTATAAAGTTATTTGCAAATGATGGCTATAAACTTGATGCTGATATTGAAAAAGTAATGGAATCGTTTATTATTGAATCAATTAATAATAATAATCAAAAGTACAATGGATATATTGGCACTAATAAAATAGCTCTGGACTATTCATTTAATTATGTACGGGAAATAGTAAACCTTCTTAAGGATGTCAGTATAAAATATAAATTATTAATTGACTGTTGTAATGGTGCATATAGCGATATCATAAAACATGTATTTGGTAAAACTAGTAATGTTAGCTTTATAAATAATGCCCCAAATGGTTTTAATATCAATTTGAATTGTGGCGCTCTTGAACCTGAAATGTTGTTAAAAAAGGTAAAAGCATCTAATAATGATTACGGAGTAGCATTTGACGGTGATGGTGATAGAGCAATATTTGTATCGAGTAATTATGGCATTATTGAAACAGAGAAACTTATAGTTATGTTTTCTCAAGCTATAAAGGATAAAAGAGAAAAAACAATCGTTTCAACGGAAATATGCAATAAAGGCTTAGAAGTTAATAGCCAATCATTTGGCTATAAATTGATACAAACAGCTGTTGGAGATAGAAATGTTGTAGACAAAACATTAGATGAAAATGCTATCATTGGCGCAGAGCCGTCAGGACACTATTTTTTCCCAAATGTTTCTTGTTCTATGGATGGTCTAATTGCAACTATATATTTTTTAAAATTATTGGACACCATTGGACGCAAAAGTATAGAGGATCAACTTTGCGATTTATCTCATTATAATAGGGTAAGAAAAGATATAATTATTAATGAAAATATGGATTACAATTTTCTGATATCATCAACAAAAAATAGTTCACTTATTGGGGCCGATGAAAAACTGGTGATAAGAAAGTCTATGTGGGATCCTGTAATTAGGATTTACTATGATTACAAGTCAGTTAATAATTTCAAAAATGTTGAATTATTCATAAAACAAACGATGTCACAAAAATAAGTCTCATACATATGAAAGCAATATGTTTAGCAGCGGGTTTTGGAAAAAGATTGTTTCCATTGACTGAATATACTCCAAAGTGTTTAGTTACAGTCAAAGGCCTTCCATTGCTTGGACATTGGCTAAATAATCTTCGCGAGTATGGATTCACAAAACTACTTATTAATACTCATTATTTAGCAGAAAAAGTCAAGGATTATATTGAAATATATAAAAAGAGCCATAGTGAAATTGATATAAAATTAATATATGAACCTCAATTATTAGGTACTGCAGGGACAGTTTGGAATAACAGTAAATTTGTGGGGAATGATGATTGTCTTATATTTAACGCTGATGTGTATACGAAGTTAAATCTTTCATCTCTGTATAATACTCATTTAAAGCGGAAGATGGTTGTCACAATGGGTATTATAGAAAAAAATAACGTGGAAAATTGTGGTTTAGTGGAGATGAAAAGTGATTTTACAATAACAAAGTTTGAAGAAAAACCAAAAATACCATTTAGTAATTTGGCTTACTCAGGAATACAGGTAATAAATAGCCAATTATTTAAACTCCTACCTTTTGATGAAATCAAACACATTAATTATTTAAATCTATGTTTTGGAAAAGATGTTTGGCCGATGTTACATGGTAAAATGACTGCTTATAAAATTGACTGTCCATTAATAGATATTGGCAGTATGAAATCTTATAAACTGGCAAATGATATTTAATTATATAACTATATCTTTATTGAAGCTTTAATATCAGTGATAATCCTAAAATCAATAACAAAATTTTATTTAAGTATTTTAATGTATTGTTTTAACTCACATTTCTTATATTTAATTTGGTAGTCCACATAATAACAAGGTTGGCCATGGGTGGTGCCCAGCAACTTGTTTATGAAATAACGAGACGTATGCACCAGTCTAATAGAGATGTCGTAATATTTACAGGGTTATCAGATCCTAAAAAGAGTTTATCTGCACTAGATAATAAGATTCTTGAGGCAGTTTTCAGAGAAAAGATATCAGTAGAGGTTATTCCTTCTTTAAATGATAAAATTTCTTTAATTAGTGATTTAAAATCTTTATATATGATATGTAAACTACTCAGAAAGCATAAGCCGTCTGTAGTCCATATTCATAGCTCGAAGACAGGGATATTAGCACGTTTAGCCTGTAAACTATTAAATGTAAAAAAAGTCATTTACCATGTCCATGGATGGAGTTTTTCGAGGGCACGTGGGGCTGTTCGTATGTTCTATATATTTCTTGAGAAGTTATTTTATTATCTGACAGATAAATATATTTTTGTCTGTAAGCAAGATATGATTGATTTTATTAGTTGTGGAGGTAATACACAGATTAAGATTAAATCTTATATAATTTATCCTGGAGCGGAATTTCTTAGATTGGATAAACAAGAAAAATTTCGAACTGAATTAAGAAAAAAATTGGGATATAGTTATAGTGATCATGTAGTTGGTACTGTGGGCAGGTTAGATTTTCAGAAAAATCCACAAATATTTGTTGAAATTGCCAGTAGTTACTCCAAGATAGATAGTGAGGCAAAATTTCTATGGATTGGTAAAGGAGACTATAAAGAAGATTTGAAAAACCATATTGATCAATTGGGCATATCTGATAGGTTCTTATTACCTGGATATATTGAAGAAGTTGAGCCCTATTTTTCTGTATTTGATACTTTTGTAATTACCTCTAGATATGAAGGTTTGCCAGTCACAATATTAAAAGCACTTGCTTGTGGAATACCAGTAGTTGGGTTCAACATTAATGGTATTAATGATTTATCTAAAAAGTTTAGTTTAGTCAATGGAGTTGAACCTTACTCAATTGAGGAATTTGCAACAAAACTGATTAATGCCAAAAACATGAAAAAATCAAGAAATAAAATAATTAAAAAAGAGACTGAATACGTTAGGGAAAATTTTAATCTAGATAGAATGTATGATAACATTTTAAAGGTATATGATTCTGTTTAATTTTGAAACATCCAATAATTATTTTAAGGAGTTATTAAAACATGAATGAGAAAAATAATCATTTATGGCTAGATGAATACTTTAATAGGTATAATGAGTCAATTTTTAATCGTATTGTTTATGATGATTTAATTAGAATCAAAGATATTTGGGAGGGAATAGACCGCAAAGGAAAAAAAATCATATTTGCGGGTAACGGTGGTAGTGCAGCTATGGCAAGCCATTGTTCCGTTGATTTGACAAAGAATGCCGGTATCCGAGCAATCAATTTTAATGAAGCTGATTTAATAACTTGTTTTGCTAATGATTATGGATATGATGATTGGGTAGCAAAGGCTGTGCAATTTTACGGTGATAAAGAGGATTCTCTAATCTTGGTAAGTTCCAGTGGCAACTCCATGAATATGGTTAAAGCCGCAATTAAGGCCAAAAAAATGGGGTTGAGAGTAATTACATTCACTGGATTTAGCAAAGATAATAAACTGAAGCAAGAAGGTGAAATAAATATATGGGTAAATAGCAGGGCATATAATATAGTTGAAATGACTCATCATATTTGGTTACTTGCCATTGTAGATGCAATCATTGGCTCGGCGGAGTATTCAGCATAGTCTAGAATAATAATAATTAATATATATTTATGAAAATACTAGTAAGCGGTGGCGCGGGTTTTATTGGAAGTCATCTGGTTGATCGATTATTAGCTAAAGGTGATGATGTGGTCTGTGTTGATAATTTTTTACTAGGGAAGAAAAAACATTTGATTAATGCTATGAAAAGTAATTCCTTTCAATTGCACAAGTTCGATTTACTTAATTTAGATAAACTTGATTCATTGTTTAAAAAAGAAAAATTTGACATGGTTTTTCATCTCGCTGCAAATTCAGATATAAAAGCAGGAGTTGAATCAACGAAAAGAGATTTGCAACTAACTTTTTTACTTACCTATAATATATTAGAGTGTATGAGGAAATATAATGTAGACAAAATTTTATTCACTTCATCTCCTACTATATTTGGCAGTCATGATTTAGCCCTGACAGAGGACCTCCCTATGAAGCCGGAATCGATTTATGGAGCAAGTAAACTTGCATCAGAAGCCTATATTCGCGGATTTTCTTCATTATATAATATTCAGGGATGGATATTAAGATTATCCAATATGGTTGGTGAAAGAGCAACACATGGGATTCTTTTTGATTTTTTAAAAAAAATCCAAAAAAATCCAAATGAACTAATTGTTTTAGGAGATGGAAATCAATGTAAACCATATATGTATGTGCACGAATTAATTGATTGTATGTTTTTTGTAATTGATAATGCCAATGAAAGGATAAATGCCTTCAATGTAGGCCCGAAAGATGGTAGCAAAGTTTCTGAAATTGCTGAATTATTTTTAAATCAATTTGGGACTGGTCAAAAAATAAAATATACTGGTGGAAAAACTGGCTGGAAAGGAGATGTCCCATTTTATAGTCATAATTCAAAAAAGTTGAAATCATTAGGATGGGAACCCAAGCTTTCATCTAAGGATGCAATAATTAAGGCTATAAATAAGATGAAGTATGAATAATTATTCAACAGAATTATTACTTAATTTAATTGGTAAAAAAATTATAATAGCCGGGTCTAACGGTTACATTGGGACTGAACTTGTAAATCAATTAGAACTGAATAATATTGATTATATTGGCATTGATAAAATCTCAAGCAATAAAATTAATTGTTTAAACTTTAATCTTTCTGATAATAAAAAAGTAATCGATGTTCTTTCAGCAGAAAAACCTGATTATTTTTTTCATCTAGGAACTCACTCTGCATTAGCTTATAAAAATGATTTTCTAAATGTTTTTCATGAAGATAGTTCAGCTATACATAATATCATTTCTAATCTAAAAAAAATCGATAATACTCAGTTAATCTACTTTAGTTCATCTTATGTGTATAGTGGTCTTGATGTAAATAATACTGTCAATGAAACAATAATTTTAAACCCAAGTCATAATTTCGGCTTATCTAAATCATTTTTTGAACAACTTATTCAAAGAGAATACCCTAATAGTATTATTTTTAGGCTTTCATCTGTTTTTGGTCAAGGAAATTCTTTGCATCCTAATGCAATTGAAGTAATGGCAAAAGAAGCAATTAACAACAAATTACTTACCATATGGGGTAATGGTAATAGGAAGATGCAGTATGTTTTTCTTGCGGATGTGGTTAAGTATATGCTCAAAGCACCAGAGTTGAAACCTGGAATTTACAATTTGGGTGGACATAGTTATGATACAGTAATGGCAACAGCAAATCAGATTGCCAAATATTTTGGTGCAAAAACAAAAATACTCTCTGATAAAAAAGAAGGTGAAACATTGCCTCCTATGGATAATAACAAAGTAATCGATGCATTAGGTGAAGATTATTTTTCAGATCATCAAAAATCATTGATAAAGTATCTCGCTAATATTGCAAATTAATAATTTTGTGAAAGTAATTAATAATGGCTAATAAAATTGATTTAAAAAATAAATCTTATAAAGATTATATGGATAGAATCTCAAATGAGACTATACCTGCTTATGAGCCAGAACTTGGAAATGAGGAATTATTACTATTAGAAGATGTTATAAATAGAAATTGGATTTCTGAGGGTAAATATGTAAGGAAGTTCGAGGAAAAGCTTCGAATCACTTGTGAGAGAGAGTATGCGTTGGCTTTTAATAACTGTACAGCGGCACTTATAACTGGAATGAAAAGTCTAGGTATTGGATTAGGCGATGATGTTATTGTTCAGAGTCTAGTTCATTCAGCAGATCCTAATTCTATTGCTGCCACAGGCGCAAATCCCGTTTTTGCTGAAGTTGATGAAAAAACCCTATGCCTCTCTACCGAAATTATTGACAAAGCAAAAACAGATAAAACCAAAGCAGTATTGTATGTCAGTCTCTATGGCAATACATCAGATTTAGATAGTGTGTCCGAATATTGTAATCAAAACGGTTTGATTTTAATAAATGATTGCGCCCCTGCTTTGTTTGGCATGTATAAAAACAGACCCATCGCATCTTATGGTGATTTTTCTACGCTCTCCTTTTTTGCAGATAAAACCATAACGACCGGTGAAGGTGGAATGTTGCTTACAGATCGTATGGATTTAATTAGCGAGTGTAACATCTACAAACACGATGGTCGTAGAGAAAGAGGTGTTGATGTTATTGAAAGGAAAGGGCTTAATTATCGGTTGACGGAACTGCAGGCGGCAGTTGGTGTTGCACAACTAGGTAAGAGAAACCGTTTTATAAAGAAAAAAAAAGAAAATCAGCAGTTTTTTCAGTCATTGCTCAAAGAAGTTCACCAGGTAAAAGTATTTAATTTCAACTCGGAAGGAGACATTGTTCCCCACAGAAATATCATATTCGTTCCAAATGCATCAGAATTGATTTCACATCTTGTAGAAAATGGTGTTGGTGCCAGGACTTTATTCATGCCCATGCATTCACAGCCATGTTATAATTATGAAAAAGATTTTCCGGTTACAGAAAAATTATTCAAAACAGGTGTATGTCTGCCATCTGCTCCGTCATTAAAAGACGATGATATTGGGTACATATGCCAGCTTATAAAAAAATATTATAGTTAAAGGAGGTAAGTTTTTGAAAAATATTCCTGCAACAAAACCGTTCTTTAGTGCTGGTGATATTACCTTTATAACTGAACATTTTAGAGAAATCCTTTCTGGAAAATCATTTTTATCTCAATACAAATACAGCTCTCAATTTGAACAGGAATTTGCATCCTATACAGGAACTGATTTTGCAGTTTCATGCAATAGCGGTACATCTGCATTAGAATTGATTTTCAGGGCATTAGATGTGAATGGTAAAGAGGTGATATTACCATCAAATACCTTTATTGCCACTGCAAATGCGATAATGAATGCCGGAGGAATTCCAGTTTTTGCTGATTGTGATGATAGTATGTGTCTCGATTATGAGGATACGATAGAAAAAATCACATCTGAGACAATCGCAATTTGCCATGTGCATATAGGAGGCCTTGTTTCTGATGCTGCCCTAAGATTAGCAAAGTATTGTGACGACCATGGGCTTTTCTTTATTGAGGATGCTGCCCAGGCACACGGCTCAACAAATAAGGGTAAAAAAGCTGGGACTTTGGGTATTGCTGCCGGTTTCAGTTTTTATTCTACCAAAGTCATGACTACAGGTGAAGGAGGGATGATAACTACAAATGATGAAGAATTGGTTAACAAAATGAAATCAAGTCGTGAATTTGGTAAAGAGAAAAAAGGAATTTTCACAAATTACCATACAAGATTTGGTTACAACTGGCGCATGCCGGAAGTAGCGGCACTCTTGGGTATCCGGCAACTCCAGTCAATTGAAGATTTCATAGAAAAAAGAACTAAGATTTCAGGGATTTATAGTTCGATGCTTCAAGGCTTAAATGGCGTGCGAATCATTAGTCCACCAGAAAAATCAAGATTTAATTATTTTAAATATATATTAATTCTGGAAAACATGGACAGGGAGTATGTTCACAAAGCTATGGAGAAAAAAGGTATTCAGTTAAGCGGATATGTTTATGAGCTTCCGCTGCATAAACAACCGGTATTCCCAGAACACAATAATAGTATTTTACCAATAACGGAAAATGTGTGTAGTAAGCATATATGTCTGCCAATCTATCCTTCCCTGGAGATTGAAGATACTAAACACATTGTTGAAACACTGCTCAAGATTTTTAGTTCAGACTAATTTACGTAACATAATAGTGATAAAAAGATAAACTTATTTTATTAAATGGAAGCAATTATTTTAGCCGGTGGATTTGGAAAGAGATTGCAGAAAATTGTGGGGGCTATTCCCAAACCTATGGCCCCTGTGAACAACCGGCCATTCTTGGATTATTTACTAGATTATTTAATAATAAATAAAGTTAAAAGTGTAATATTTTCTGTTTATTATAAATATAATTTAATAAAAAAACATTATGGAAATAGTTATAAAGGGATAACTATTTCTTATTCAATTGATAATGCAGAACTAGGTACTGGTGGCGCAATTAATGCTGCTCTTTTAATGGCATGTGATGATCATGTTTTGGTTATCAATGGTGATACCTATTTTGATGTAAATCTAAAAAATCTGTTTAAAGAACATTACAAAAATGATAATGACATAACCTTTTCTCTCAAACCAATGAAAAATTTTAATCGTTATGGTTTTGTTAAAACTGACTTAAACGGTAAAGTTCTTTCACTGGAAGAAAAAAAATACCGGGTTTATGGTGAAATAGATGGAGGTATTTACTTAATCAAAAAGACTATTTTTAGTGAATATGAAAACAATAAAAAGTTCTCATTCAATGATTTCATTGTGAAAAACCTAAATAATCTCAAAGTGGGTTCACTACTGTTTGATGAATTATTTATCGATATCGGTACTCCCGAAGATTATGAGAAAGCCCAAAAGGTTTTGGGAAATCAATTATGATTGGTACTCGAACACCGTTTCGTATGAGTTTCATTGGAGGTGGCAGTGATTTAAAAGAGTTTTATTCACGTACGCCTGGCTGTGTTATTAGCACAACTATTAATAAATATATGTATATTTTTATTCACCCCTTTTTTGATGATCGCATCCAGATTAAATATTCCAAAACAGAACTAGTCAATCGTATTGAAAAAATCAAACACCCGATAGTAAGAGAAACCTTGAAGAGATTTGATCTAAAGGGTATTGACATCAATTCTATTGCTGATATACCTGCTGGGACTGGTTTAGGATCATCCGGCTCTTACGCGGTCGGTTTGTTGCATGCCTTGTATTCATATACAAATCAACAGGCATCATCGGAGTTATTAGCCAAGGATGCATGTGAAATAGAAATTGATATTTTAAAAGAGCCCATTGGTAAACAAGATCAGTATGCAGCAGCTTTTGGTGGCCTAAATGTAATTCGCTTTTTACCTACAGGTGAAGTAAAAGTAGAGCCGATAAATATACAACCAAGTGTTTATAATCAGTTACAGGATAATCTCCTGCTGTTTTATACTGGTATCACCCGTAATGCCTCCGATGTATTAAGTGACCAGAAACATAACCTGATTAACAAACAAGCAAAATTTGATTCTATGCTTCGAATGACAGAATTGGTTGAAAAGGCTATCAAAAATCTATGTGAATCAGACCTTGATGAATTTGGAAAAACACTGGATGAAAATTGGAACCTAAAGAAAAGTTTATCTAATAAAATATCGAATACTGATATTGATGATATATATTCTATGGCTAAAAAAAATGGGGCAGTGGGGGGTAAACTTCTAGGCGCTGGTGGTGGTGGATTTTTGGTGTTTTATTGTAGGAAAGAGAATCACGACGGACTTAGAGAAGTATTAAGTCGATTAAAAGAGGTTGAATTTAAATTTGATAATACTGGATCTCAGATTATTCATAAAGGTGAATAGTGGGTATCGAATTTTTGTTTTCTATAATACTAAATTTATGTTTGAAATAGATCTTCTGTCAAAGATGTAGGAGAGAATGCGAAGCATTGCAATAATTTCAGTACAAGCCTATGCAATGGTGAATTTTCGCGGTCCGTTGATTCGTTCGCTAACGGATAGGGGCATGTTAGTTTATGCACTTGCACCTGATTTTAATGATGAGTGGCGCACCCAAGTCTCGCAATTAGGTGCAGTGCCGGTAGATTTTTCATTATCTCGAACCGGCATGAATCCACTGAGTGATGTAGCAAATATCTATCGGTTGTCACAATTACTCAGAAGCCTCGCGCCCGAAATGGTGCTTAACGGATATACAAAGTCCGTGATTTACGGTTCGATCGCCGCTTGGATGGCTAGGGTTCCGAAACGTTTCTCGTTAATTGAAGGTCTGGGGTATGTGTTTTCGGATGACGACAAATCGCTAACATGGCGACGAAGTGCACTTCGCTGGGTAGTTACTCAGCTTTACAAGTTTGCTCTTGGTTTGAATCATAAGGTTTTTTTCCTTAACAAGGAAAATATTTTGCACTTCGTAAACGAAGGAATCGTTGTTGCCGATAAGGTGACACGAATTGATGGAATTGGGCTGGATCTTGACTATTTTACCCCTGTGCCACCGGTTTTGCAGCCCGTAACCTTTATAATGATTTCACGTATGCTAAGGGAAAAGGGCGTATATGACTTTGTTGACGCAGCTAGGAAGGTTCAGAAACGAAACCCGGACGTGCGATTCTTAATAGTAGGTTATTGTGATAAAAATCCAAGCTCGGTAACGGAGGAAGAGTTACGTAGCTGGATAGCAGAGGGCATTATTGAGTGGCCCGGTAATTGGGTAGATGATATTAGAGATTGGATTGTTCAAGCCAGTGTGTTTGTCCTACCATCGTACTACCCTGAAGGCTTACCGAGGAGTAATTTAGAAGCTCTGGCGATGGGTCGACCAATTATCACTACAGATTGGGTCGGATGTCGCGAAACCGTACAGGAAGGCGTCAATGGCTTTCTGGTGCCTGTTCGTGACCCGGTGGCGATCGCACAAGCCATGATGCGTTTTGTGGAGTCTCCTG
>Ga0187833_10002261_pt1 | contig 20858 bp, 20 predicted proteins | sample ETNtaG_37_FD_167968 | JGI IMG/M metagenome (GOLD analysis project Ga0187833, IMG submission 167968) | Marine microbial and viral communities from oxygen minimum zone, Eastern Pacific Ocean - ETNP2014_SV_400_PacBio MetaG (Illumina Assembly) | ecosystem: Environmental > Aquatic > Marine > Hypoxic...
TGGGGGCCATCAGCAACAGCCGTGTCCACCTCAATGCCACGATTGACCGGACCAGGATGCATCACTATTGCGTTTGGTTTTGCCAGTTTTAACTTTTCATTGGTTATGCCATAGTGGTCAAAGTAGACTTTTTCATTGGGAATTTCTGCTGCCAACATGCGCTCCTTTTGTAGTCGTAACGTCACCACCACATCTACACCGCTTATTCCCTCATCTAGATTGTCAAGCAACTTTAGATTATTTGAGACTTCCCCATTATATTGCAGGTATCCGGGTGCAATCAGACGGATGTCTTTTGTCCCTAATGTCCTGAGAGCATGAATATCCGAATGTGCGACGCGAGAATGACGGATATCGCCAACAATTGCAACTGACAAGTCCTTGAAAGATTTTTTTTCTTGCTGGATCGTTAACATATCCAAGAGCGCCTGGGTTGGATGTGCGTTTATTCCATCTCCAGCATTGATGATAGCAATGCCCTCAATATTGTTGGCTATATGGTGTGGCAGACCATTCTTTTTATGACGAATAACGAACATGTCGATCTGCATAGCCTTTAGTGTATGAATTGTGTCCATCAAGGTTTCATTTTTCTTGGTCGCCGAGTTTGCGAGGTCAACATTAATAGTTTGTGCGCTAGAACGCTTGGCAGCAATTTCAAAGGTATTACGGGTCCGAGTTGAAGGCTCAAAAAACAGATTGGCCACAGACATATCGTCTAGGACTTTGGATTTTTTAAGGTTGCCTTGAGTATCTAAGAGTCTGCTTGCAACATTGAGAATGTTTTCAATTTGCTCTTTAGGTAGGCCTTTTAAGCCTAGAAGATGAATTAGTTTTCCGGAGGAGTTGAGCTGGGAGTCGTTACTAATCAGGTCTGGTTTCATTTAGCCATGTTTGCAAAATTAGTTGTGCAGAGCGCATATCGACTTCACTTCGATCGGCATTCTTATGAGCGTAGTGCCATTTTAATTGGTTTTTTGCTTCAGAAGAGGATAAATATTCGTCAACAAAAACGACCTCGATGTCGAATCTGTCTTTTATTTTGCGACCAAAGGAGCGGGCAATGAAGATCATCTCTTGCTCCTTGTTGTTTTCATCATAAGGAACGCCTACGACAATAATATCGGCTGGATGGTTGTTGATAATCTTCTCAATTTGCTGCCAATTTGTAGAGCCGTCTTTGTGATGTATGACGGTCTCAATACCACTCGCTTGATTTGTTAGGCTATTTGCTATTGCGATACCGGTGCGTTTGGTGCCAACATCGAAACCGAGGTAGGTTTTAATGCTCACTGAAGCTTTTCAAGAAGTTCATAGCCCACATAGCCATCTGCAACCATACCTATATCTCTTTGAAATTTCCTTGTAGCGCTACGTGTTTTAGACCCCAAGATACCGTCAGCTACGCCGGCATCATAACCCAGAATATTGAGTATCTGCTGGATGGTTTTAATGTTTTCGTTAGTGAGCAAAGGCTCGTCAAGAGGTTGCGCACGTAGCTTCCCTTGGCCCTTGATGCGGTCGGCTAGATAGCCTACCGATAATGCATATAGTAGCGATCGGTTCCAGCCCAATATTGCGCTGAAGTTTTGATAAACCAAAAAGGCCGGGCCGCGATGACCCATCGGCACAATTAAAGATGCCTGCATGCTAGAGTTTGGCAATGCTGCGCCGTTGGCCTTTCGAATGCCCAAAGAGTTCCAGTCAGTGACTTTTTTCTTGGTTTGGAGTCCTGTCAATCGGTAATCAAAGTTTTTCGGAATGGTCGCCTCTCTACCCCACTTCTGACCCTTCTTCCAGCCTAAGTGTTTGAGGAAATTGGCCGCACTTGCGTAGATATCCTCTTGACTGTTCCAGAGGTCAATGTCACCATCTTTGTCGGCGTCAACCCCATAGGCTTGGACATTTGAAGGCATGAACTGAACAGCACCCATTGCGCCCGCCCAAGAACCTTTTGCGTTGAGCGGTATTTTATCCTTATCGATTAACTTAAGAAGGGCAATAAGTTCCCCTGTAAAAAAATCTGAACGTCGAGGGTCAAAGGCCAAGGTTGCCAAAGATTGAACTAGGCTAAGGTTGCCTGTGTAGTTGCCATAATTACTCTCAAGACCCAAAAATGCAACCAAGACATAGTCAGGGACGCCATACTTTTGTGAAACTTTGTTGAGTAATGAGGTGTTTTGTTTTAATGTATCATAGCCATTATTTAGACGAGTCTGGTTCACTCTTTTGTTGATATAGTGCCAAAAATTTTGATTGAATTCTACCTGGGTGCGGTCAGCCTGAAGTATATCGGGGTTTGGTGAGAGCTCAAAAAATGCCTTGTCAATAGTCGATTTGGAGACACCCTGCTCAATGGCAATTTGTCGAATATTGCTTAAAAAATCTTCAAAACTGTGTGAGCTAGCAAAAACACTCGTCGAGAGCAAAAAAAGACAAATAAAGCGAAAAAACATGGGTAAATTATAATGCGTAAATATGGTCTCATTTTAATACTTTTTTTTCTCAGTGGTTGCCTTGAAAATCAAAGTCCTGAAGTTATCAAGGGCGAGAGTATGGGGACGCGATATTCTGTTAATGTTTTAGGTGACAAGCGTATCAGCCAGGAGTTAATCAATAAGAGACTTGTTGAGATAAATAACATCTTTTCGACATGGCAGGAAGATTCAGAACTATCACAACTCAATGACGCGCCTGTTGGCAAGTGGGTCGGCGTGTCAAGTGAGCTCTACAAGATCTTGAATGCTTCCGCAGAGCTTTACCGCCAAACGGAGGGTTATTTTGATCCCGGCATAGGGCGATTAATCAATTTGTGGGGCTTTGGAGCCAAGGGTGGCAGGACTGAGGCGCCCAAGAGAGAGGAAATAAGCATGGCTTTTGCGCAGTCATCAATTCGGTATTTGATAATTGAACCAGGTCGAGTTAAAAAAACTAAAGATATACATATCAACCTTTCAGCCATAGCTAAAGGCTATGCGGTGGATGAAGTCGCACGACTCATTAAAGACTCAGGGGTCACGAATTTCTTGGTTGAGATTGGTGGTGAGGTTATTGCTTCGGGCACGAACAACGGCGATTATTGGGTTGTAGGTGTTGAGCGCCCCGATAACAAGGATCCTATCGGCCTTGAGCTGGTCGATGCTTCGATTGCAACTTCAGGCAACTATCGTAATTTCTTTATCTGGGAAGGGGAGAAATATATACACATATTTGACCCAACAACTGGACTACCCGCAAACAACGACCTAGCCTCGGTTAGCGTTATTCATCCGCAAAGTGCGATGAGTGACGCTTATGCCACTGCGATGATGGCAATGGGCAGCTCGAGAGCAGTTGAATTAGCAAAAAAAATGAAATTATCTGTTTTATTGATGGCTATTAAGGAAGATAATGTTCAGATCATAAAAGTAAATTTGCCTTAAAAATGTCCACCTATGAGCCATTAGCAGAGACTTTAAGACCGAACGTTTTGAGTGACTTTGTTGGCCAACAACACTTATTGGACCACGACCGTCCAATCGGAAAAACACTAAAAAGTGGCCAGCTCCATTCAATGATATTGTGGGGCCCATCTGGTACCGGAAAAACTACATTGGCACGCATTATGTGTAGTCAGGTAGGGGCTCACTTCGAGCAAATGTCTGCTGTGTTAGGTGGAGTTAAAGAGCTCAGAGTGGTTCTCGACCACGCAAAACGTTATCAGCAACACAATAAAAACACAGTACTTTTTGTCGATGAAATTCATCGTTTCAATAAATCCCAGCAAGATGCATTCCTGCCGCATATCGAGTCTGGCTTAGTGACTTTGATCGGCGCAACCACTGAAAACCCTTCATTCGAGATTAATCGTTCATTGCTCTCTAGATTAAGTGTGTATATTCTAAAGCCACTGAGTGATGAAGAGCTTGGCATGATTGCCAGCAACGCCCTTGAATATCAGTCTGCCAAACTTGAAGACAAGGAATCATTGGCGCAAATCATTGCCGTCAGTAGTGGCGATGCGAGGCGCCTAATCAATATAATTGAACAGTTAACTCAAAATTCAAAAAAGACCCTCAACAAACAGGACGTAACAAAGACCTTGCAAGAAAAGATAGCTGCTTTTGATAAGGGGGGCGATATTTATTATCAACAGCTATCAGCCTTCCATAAGTCTGTAAGAGGGTCATCCCCAGATGGGGCGCTGTATTGGATGGCGAGAATGCTGGTTTCTGGCTGTGACCCGAAAGTAATCGCTAGGCGACTGTTGGCTATAGCGTCTGAAGACATAGGCAATGCTGACCCAAGGGCATTGCAAATAACTCTAAATGCTTGGGACGTGTATGAACGTTTAGGAGACAAAGAGGGCAATCGTGCGATAGCTCAAGCTGCTGTTTTTTGTGCCTGCGCACCGAAATCAAATGCAGTTTATAAAGCCTATAATAGAGCAATAAAAGCGGCCCAAGATAGTTCCGACTTGGAGGTGCCAAGACATCTGTGCAATGCAAGCACAAAGCTAATGGAGGATCTGAATTATGGGAAAGGTTATCGTTATGCGCATGACGAGCCAGGCGCTTTTAGTCCGGGACAGGCCTATTTTCCGGATGAGATGGGTGAACAGGTCTATTATGAGCCCACTGATCGTGGGCTAGAGATTAAAATTGCAGAAAAACTAAAACAACTTAGGTCTGCCTTATGAACACACTAACTTCTATTGCGAGTATTGGCATTGGCGCTACGATTGGCGCTAGCTGTCGTTATTATATCGGCATCTTGTCAATGCAGCATCTAGGAAAGGTTCTACCATACGGCACTCTAATTTCGAATGTCATCGGGTCCTTTGTAGCCGGAATTCTGGTGGTCATTATTTTAGAGAAGATGTTACTTAGCGAAACTTATCGTCTGATGTTGTTGATAGGCTTGACAGGTTCGCTGACTACTATGTCGACACTTTCATTTGAGTCCATTGACATGCTGAGTGGTGGCCACTACGGCCAGGCGTTTCTGAACATTCTGTTGAACGTCGGACTGTCGCTCCTGGCCGCTGCCTTAGGTATTATGTTGACGAAATACGGCCTTAATTTAGCGCAAGGCTAGTTTTTCTTCTATAGCGTCTAAAAGTTGTGCAGAAATGTTGATTCCAAATTGTTTGTCTAACTGGCGAATACCTGTAGGGCTAGTGACGTTTATTTCGGTAATATAATCTCCAATCACGTCAAGTCCGACAAAAAGTAACTCTTTATCGATAAGCGTTGGTGCAATCTTTTTGCACAGGTACCTGTCTCTTTCGCTCAGTGGTTGGCCAACACCGGTGGCGCCGGCTGCTAAGTTTCCTTTGAAATCGCCTTTAGCGGGAATTCTTGCTAGCGCATATTCGATAGGTTTGCCGTTAATTAGCAGGATTCGTTTATCGCCATGCTTGATTGCAGGTAGAAATTTCTGCGCCATAATGTAGCGTTTTCCTTGGTTGGTTAGACTCGACAAAACCTTGTCAATGTTGCTATCGCCCGCTTTGAGTTTGTGGATGTCCAATCCGCCCATGCCGTCCAATGGTTTAACGACTACGTCTTTATGATTATTGATAAACCCATTCAACTTGTTTTTGTTGCAGCTGACAAGGCTTTTTGGAATGCAGTCAGAAAAATTAAGCGCGAATAGTTTTTCATTGGCATCACGAAGTGAGCTGGGTTTGTTGATAACCATAACGCCGATATTTTCAGCCTGCTCGAGAAGATATGTGGCATAAATATAATCCATATCGAAAGGAGGGTCTTTACGCATAAATATCACATCAACATCTGCAAGTGGTAGTGTTTGCTGTTTTTCCACTCTATACCAGTCACTGTCTGAGTCAGAGACATAAGTTTTACAGGCATTGGCAAGCACTTTTCCCTCTTTATAGAACATGTCGCTACTGTCAAAAGTGTAGACCTCCCATCTACGGCATTGTGCCTCAAGCAGCATGGCAAATGTGGAGTCTTTTTTTTGGTTAATGCTGGCGATGTCATCCATCAACACAGCAAGTACAATTTTTTGCATAAAGACATTATAAAGTAATAGATTTAAGTGTAAATATTCATAAGCGTTAATATCCCTTGAAGCTACAAGTATTTGAGCGTATAATTCTTGCTCTTTAGTGCGGGGTGGAGCAGTATGGTAGCTCGTCGGGCTCATAACCCGAAGGTCATAGGTTCAAATCCTATCCCCGCTACCAATTTAGACCCCCTCTTTTGGGGGTTTTTATTAGGATTTTTTTATGGCTAAAATAGCTGATAAAGTGTTTGCGTTAATCAACCCAGTTATTTGCGATATGGGTTATGAATTATTGGGTCTTGAATATGTTTCAAGTGGCAAGCACTCTGTTTTGAGGGTTTATATTGACTCAGATAGTGGAGTCGGGGTTAACGATTGCGAATCTGTTTCTCGCCAGGTGAGCGCTATAATGGATGTTGAAGACCCGATAAGTGGACAGTATAATCTGGAGGTATCATCGCCAGGTATTGAGCGACCGCTGTTTACAATCGCTCACTATCGACGCTTTTTGGGAAATGATGTTAGCCTCAGACTATATAGGCCGATGGATGGCAGGCGAAAGTTTACGGGCAGTATTGGGAGCATAAGTGAGGCCAACAATACAATAGAACTGGTTACAGAGTTGGGCCCGGTAACAATGGATTTAAGTTTAATTGAAAAGGCAAATTTAATTGCGCATTATTAGGAGAAATTGATGGACGGCAAAGAATTATTTTTAATGATTGAGGCAATCTCGAATGAGAAAAATATCAGCAAAGAGGATGTCATTGAATCGCTAGAAGAGGCTCTGGCAGTTGCCACAAAAAAACGAAACAACATAGATGTGCGTGTTGAGGTTAACCGACATAGCGGTGAATTTGATACCTACAGGCGCTGGTTGGTTATCGAGGATGATGCTGATTTTGTTGACGACGATGGCACAGAGTTTAGCTCAGATTTGCACGTCTATGAGAAAGACGCAAACGGTGTTTTAGTTGGTGACTATCTTGAAGAAAGTATTGAGCCTGTTGAATTTGGTAGGATTGCTGCGCAGATTGCCAAGCAGGTCATCATTCAGAAGGTTCGGGAAGCAGAAAGGACAGTAATTGTTGATAACTTCTCTGAGCGATTGGGTGAGGTGGTAATGGTGACTGTAAAGAGAGTAGATAGAGGCAATGTTTATGTTGACATGGGGGGTATAGACGGCATGATCTCTAAGTTTGACTTGATACCGAATGAGTCGATTCGCAAGAACGACCGTCTTAGGGCTTTTATTAAGGAGGTTAAGTCAACCCCTCGTGGCGCACAAATTTTCCTAAGCCGGACTGCCAATGAGATGATGATTGAGTTATTCGCAATGGAGGTTCCAGAGATTAGCGAGGGTGTAATTGAAATTAAAGGTGGAGCAAGAGATCCTGGTTTGCGCGCCAAACTTGCTGTAAAAGCAAAAGATAGACGCCTAGATCCAATCGGAACCTGTATCGGCATGCGTGGTTCTCGAGTGCAGGCGGTTTCAAATGAACTAAACGGAGAACGTGTCGACATAATCCTTTGGGATGAAGATCCTGCGCAATTTGTCATTAACGCAATGGCTCCAGCAGAAGTCAGCTCAATTGTCGTTGATGAAGAGAAAGGCTCAATGGATATTGCAGTTGCTGAAGACCAACTAGCTCTTGCAATTGGGCGTGGCGGTCAAAACATTAAGTTAGCAAGCAGACTTACAGGCTGGAAGCTAAACGTTATGTCGCGCTCTGATGCAGATGACCTGCAAGCAAAAGAAATCCAAAAAACAAGTGAAAAGCTTGCAGAAAATCTTGGCGTTGACGCCGAAGTGGCAGGAGTTTTGATTGATGAAGGCTATTCTAGCTTGGACGAGATTGCTGAAGCAGATTCCGAAGTTTTAACTCAGATTGAAGAGTTCGATTCCGAGATGGTGGACGAACTGCAAGAAAGAGCGCAAGACGCACAACTTGTTAAAGCTTTAAATGATGCCGAAGCGACAGAAGTCTTGTTAAGTATTGATGGCACTAGCGAAGTGCTTGCAGCAGCACTAGTCGAGGCCGGGATTAATGCAATTGAAGATTTAGCTGAACTCTCGATCGTTGAATTACAAGAAATTCAAGATATTAGTAGTGAAGACGCTTCGACCGTTATTATGGCAGCCAGAGAAAATGCTGGATGGTTTGAATGACTATTTTTTTAGATACTAATCGATACAATACGAAATAGGAACAATTAATATGGCACATACTGTAGAAACACTTTCTAGGCTGCTTAAAAAGACGCCCGACCAAGTTATAGCAATTTTGACTGCTGCTGGCATTAAGGGGAAAACACACGAGTCTAGTATTTCTGCAGAAGAAAGAAAGGTTTTAATGTCAAGTCTTAGTAAGCGTTCAGGAACTAAGTCCAGTATATCTGTTTCACGTAAAACACCTAAGTCAACTTCAACTTCAACTTCAACTGGTGGTGTCAAGATACAGGTTAAGAATAAACGCAAAGCTCCCAAACCTATTGTCTCAGATGAGACTTCGGATGAAACGGTACAAAAAGCTCGACAAGCCCTTGAGGAGGGTAGATTAGCAGAAGAGAAAACTCAAGTGCAGGACGCTAAGCGTCACGATATGGTTCGCCAAAAAAAGGAACAGGATGGACAGCTTCAGGCGCAAAAAGCCCAGAGAGAGACTGAAGCTAAAGAGCAGCAACAGAAAAGCGAGAAAAAAAAGTCAGAAACTGAAAAGACTAAAAGCTCGAAAAAGACTCCAAAAAGGTTAAGGAACGTTGCCACTCCAGGTACAGAGAGAAAAGAGCTTCATGTCGCTAGACATAATCCAAATCGTAAATTGAAGAAAAAAGAGAGAACAAAGTTATCTCAAAAAGTACGTGAAGAACAGGCACAACACGCCTTTCATAGGCCTGTTGATCCAATCGTTCACGAAGTCAAAATTCCCGAAACAATCAAAATTTCTGATTTGGCGCTAGGCATGGCTACAAAGGCTGGCGAAGTCCTCAAAGTGATGATGGGGATGGGCGTGATGGCGACCTTGAATGATGTAATTGACCAAGACACCGCGATATTGGTAGTGGAAGAGATGGGTCATAAGCCAATAGCAAGCAACGAAGAGACTATTGAGGATACACTAATTCAAGACGATGAAGTTGTTGCAGAAGCAACGCCTCGCCCCCCTGTCGTAACTATCATGGGTCATGTTGACCATGGAAAAACATCACTCCTAGACCATATTCGAAATTCTAAAGTTGCTGGCGGAGAGGTTGGTGGTATTACGCAACATATCGGTGCTTACCAAGTCAATCAGAAGGGCAACATTATTACATTTATTGATACTCCAGGACACGCAGCATTTTCCAAAATGAGGTCTCGTGGAGCGAATGCAACTGACATCATTATTCTCGTAGTTGCGGCCGATGACGGTGTTATGCCGCAAACCATTGAATCTATTCAGCACGCTAAATCTGCTGGCGTTCCAGTTATAGTGGCAATCAATAAAATGGACAAAGAGGGTGCTGATCCTGACAAAGTGAAGCAGGTGCTTTCTACACACGATGTTATTGCCGAGGATTGGGGTGGTGATGTAATGATGGTGCCCGTTTCAGCTCACACTGGAGAGGGAATTGAAGAGCTACTTGAAAGCATTACATTAACAGCAGAAATATCTGAAATTAATGCGGTCAAAGACAAACCAGCAAGTGGTGTGGTTTTGGAGGCCAAACTAGATAAAGGTAGAGGCAAAGTGACCACAATACTTGTTCAGTCTGGAACACTGAAAAAAGGCAATATTGTCATTGCAGGCTTAGAATTTGGCAAAGTTAAGCAGATAGTTGATGATAAAGGTAACTCTATTAAGGAGGCAGGGCCTTCTACACCGGTTGAAATTTTGGGTCTATCTGGAGTTCCGGATTCTGGCGCTGAAGTGTTGGTTGTAGAGAGTGAGAGAAAAGCCAGAGAAGTTGCTGAGTTCAGAAAAACTAAAGACCGAGAAACAAAATTACAGAAACAGCAAGCCGAAAAAATGGACAACTTCTTTTCACAAATGGAAGAGGGTGAAATATCAACACTTAACATCCTGTTAAAGTCTGATGTTCGTGGTTCTGCGCAAGCCTTAGTGGAGGCTATGGAAGAGCTATCAACAGACGAAGTTAAAGTTAAGGTAATCTCATCTGGGGTAGGTGCAATTAATAATACAGATATTTCTTTGGCCGGAGCTTCCGAGGCTATGGTGCTTGGTTTTAATGTTCGTGCCGATGCTGTCGCCCGTAAATCCGCTGAAACAGAGGGAGTTAGAATTGAGTATTACAGCATCATCTATAACCTTATTGATGATATTAAAGGCATTATGGGCGGTATGCTGAGTCCAGAACTAAGCGAAAATATTTTAGGTATGGCTAACGTAAAGGATGTCTTTAGGTCTCCTAAATTTGGTGACATTGCTGGTTGTATGGTTGAAGAAGGTGTGGTGAGAAAAGATAGTCCAATTAGGGTATTGCGCGACAGTGTGGTTATTTATGAGGGCGAGTTAGAGTCACTCAGACGTTTCAAGGACGACGTTAAAGAAGTCAAATCTGGCACCGAATGCGGTATCGGTGTTTTGAACTATACCGATGTTCAGCCCGGAGATCAAATTGAGGTGTACGAGCGCATCGAGCTAGCACGAACACTCTAAAAGAGGGCTTCTTCGTGATTCAACAAATCAGCTACCGCAAAGAGAGAGTTAATGAGCTTATGAAGCGTGAGTTGGTTTTGCTTTTAAAGCAAGATGTTAAGGACCCGCGGCTTCAGGATGTAGTTATTACTGATGTCATCGTTAGTCGAGACCTCAGCAGTGCCAAAGTATTTTTTTCGGTAGCAGAGGGTTCACAAAAAGTGGCGGCATCGTTACTTAATAAAGCCAGTGGATTTTTTAGATCACGCTTATCTAAAGAGCTGGATTTGCGTCACACACCAACTCTCAGTTTTATCTATGATACAGCGCTAAACACTGGTGCTAGAATGGACGAACTTCTTAAAAAACTCTAAACACTAACTAGGATAATGTCTGGACGCAACAAAAAAGGCAGAGAGATTGATGGTGTTGTTTTGTTGGATAAGTCGGTTGGCAATACATCTAACCACTCTTTGCAGCGAGTAAAGCGCCTATTTGAGGCAAAAAAGGCAGGACATACTGGCAGTCTTGACCCACTAGCGAGTGGTTTACTGCCTATATGTTTTGGGCAGGCAACCAAGGTTGCACAATACCTTCTAGATGGCGATAAGCGCTATTTTGTTGTTGCCAAACTAGGCCAGATCAGTAGTACTGGTGATATTGAAGGGGATATAGAGAGCTTTGGTTCTACTAATAATATTGATAAGACGTCTATAAGAGCAATATTGACGCAATTTGTTGGAGAGATCGATCAAATACCACCCATGTATTCGGCCCTAAAGCGTAACGGCATACCATTGTATAAACTTGCACGAAAAGGGATCGAGGTAGAGAGAGAATCCAGAGCAGTTACGATTCATAAAATCAATATGTTGGGCTATACAGAAGAGATGCTAAGTTTGGATGTATGTTGTTCAAAAGGAACCTATATTAGGACTCTAGTCGAAGATATAGGAAAAGCGCTCGGCTGCGGCGGACATGTTATTGAATTAAGAAGAACAGGTTTTGCTCACTTTGATATTGTCGAGAGCAAGACTTATGAGCAGCTTCTGGAGCTTAAAAAAGAAAGTATAGAATCTTTAGACTCAGTTCTATTAGGAGCCCATGATATGTTGCCAGGAATTGAGAGTGTGTATTTAGATGCAAAACAAACAACTGACATCAAGCTTGGAAGAAAGGTTCAGTATGGTAGTTTTAACAAGATTAATAAAGTTAAATTATTTGATAATAACCAAAATTTCATTGGTATTGGGCAGACTAGCTTATTGGGTGAAATTCTACCTAGACGCCTTTTTGTTTAAAATTAAAGAGTGATTCGCATTTTGTTGGTATTAACTGACAGCTAGATTATAATTTACCTAAATACGAGCCGGCAGAGATTGGTTAATAGAAATATACTGGGGATATTATGAAGGTTTTGGTAATCGGTTCTGGCGGTAGAGAACACGCTCTTGCATGGCAGTGTGCAAGTTTTAATATAGTAGAACATGTCTTTGTCGCTCCTGGAAATGCAGGAACTGCTTTAGAAGAAAAAATATCAAATATCGGAATAGAATCAAGCGAAATTGCAGCGCTTATAGAGTTTGCTATAAATGAAGCTATTGACATTACAATAGTTGGCCCTGAAGCGCCTCTCGTTGCAGGTGTTGTGGACGATTTCCGTGCTCATGATTTGGCTATATTCGGCCCCACTCAGGCGGCCTCACAGTTAGAGGGGTCGAAGGTTTTCTGTAAAGACTTTTTAAACAGAAATGATATCCCAACTGCCTTTTATGAGGTTTTTACTGAACAGGAAAGCGCAATCTCCTATGTAAAAGAGAAAGGCGTCCCCATAGTTATCAAAGCTGACGGTTTGGCTGCAGGCAAGGGGGTTATTATTGCCAAAACAGAGCAAGAGGCCATTGAAGCGATAGAAGATATGCTAAAAGGTAACCGTTTTGGTGATGCCGGATCAAGAGTTGTGATTGAAGAATTTTTAGCTGGAGAAGAGGCTAGCTTTATTGTTATGGTGGATGGTAAAAATGTATTGCCAATGGCAACCTCGCAAGATCACAAGGCGCGCGATAATGGTGATAAGGGCCCTAACACAGGAGGCATGGGTGCCTATTCGCCAGCTCCAGTAGTAAATCCAAGTATTTTTAATGATGTTATGAAGAGCATTATTCAGAAAACTGTCGATGCCATGTCTAGCGAGGGTTCGCCCTATACTGGGTTTCTATATGCTGGATTGATGATTAACAACGGTAAGGCAAAAGTGCTTGAATACAATTGCCGATTTGGTGATCCTGAAACCCAGCCAATCATGATGCGTTTGAAATCAAATCTTGCGCAACTATGCTTGTTGGCTACTCAAGGAAAGTTAAATGAGATCCCTATTGAATGGGATGAAAGGGTGTCATTGGGTGTTGTCTTGGTCGCTAATGGATATCCTAACGATTACAAGAAAGGCGAAAAAATTATCGTACCTGCCGACTCAGAAGACGCTAAGATTTTTCATGCAGGAACAAAACTTGATAACAATAACATGGTGAGTAATGGCGGTCGTGTTTTGTGTGCCACTGCCCTTGGAAGTAGTATTCAGGAGGCCCAACAGAAGGCATATGAGCTTGTAGACAAGATCGATTGGCACGGTTCATACTATCGAACAGACATTGGATTTAAGGCTCTTTAATTATTCTTCAGAGCTCAACATCATTGGTGTTGATGAGGCTGGCAGAGGTCCGCTAGCAGGCGCCGTAGTTGCGGCCGCTGTCATCCTTCCAGGCCGTTTTCAGATTGAAGGTTTAACTGACTCTAAAAAACTTAGTGAAAAGAAACGCAATGCACTTTACCAACAAATAACAGAGCATTGTCACTGGTCCGTCGGGGAGGCCAGTAGCATTGAGATTGATGAGTTAAATATACTGCAAGCCACCATGTTGGCGATGAGGCGGGCTATTATTAATTTAGAAAAAGACTATTTAGCGCATTATGAATCAACAAGTTATAAAGTTCTTGTTGATGGTAATTGTTGCCCCGACGTTCCCAACTGTAAACCTATAATTAAGGGTGATTTGACGGTGCCAGTGATTTCTGCCGCCTCAATAATTGCAAAGGTATCAAGGGATAGGCAAATGCAAGATTTCGATACTAGGTATCCAGAGTACGGATTTGCCAAACATAAGGGATATGGCACCAAAGAACATCTACTAGCTTTGTCAAAGTATGGGGCACTGGAAGGTGTTCACCGATACTCTTTTGCACCAGTTAGGGATATTAATTAGTGTAGAGCTCGTCGAGCTGTTTTTGTAGTTCTTTTTGGGCTGCCTCAAGTTCAGCTTTTTTAGCTTCTAGCGTAGCCTTTCTTTCGGCTTCAGCCTTTTTTTTATTTTCCTTCTCGATTTCATCTGTAGGACGATTATTGAGATAATCAAAGAGCTTCACAACTTTGGCGACATTTTTCGCTTTAGCGGCCTGATTGGTTGCGTGTTCAGCTTCCCGCTTTGTTACCGAGCCCATCAGGTACACTATTTGTCTTTCCGTCATAACCTTGACATGTGTTGGATGGAATACCTCTTGATTCTGGAACAGCGTTTCGATTTGCAGGGTAATGATATTGTCTTTGGTTCTTGAGAAATAGCCTATTGATGGCATGACTGCAGCTTCATTGATAAGCTGTTTCATGGTTGGTGCATTTTGCTTAAGTCGTTTTGTGAGGTAGGCTTTTGCCTCTTCACTCGGAACCTCGCCGGCCACCAATACTGCATCGTTATAGACCATAAATTTTAGATGCGCGTTTTCAAGCATCTGGTCATCTCGAATAATGCTTCCGAGTTGCATGTAGAGAGTTTTGTCATCGATAATCTCGCCGGCACTGCGACGGTCATAGCTAACAGAAGCAAAAGCACTCACAGCAGTTGCCCCTTGAACGACAGGAGAGCATGAAGACAACAGAAGGGATGTAATCAATAGGGCTGATAAAAAGATTAACTTTTTCAATATAACTCCTAGAGGACTCTGCATCTAATCATACAGGAACTATTTTAAATCAGATTTAGAGTTTTTGGTAATAAAGCTTGACAGTAAATTTTATAATTATGGTATTGTAAATATAGAACTGAAAAAAAACACCTTGCACTTGTTTGATTATTTCTCGATAATTAATCATATTGTGCTTATTTAATCAAGCATAATTATTTCTATTTCATGTAATTAATGGTTAGATTCAAGCCTTAGGTAGATTAAATGACCGGAACTTTATTCATTGTCGCGACTCCAATCGGCAATCTGGATGATATAACATTCAGAGCCGTTGAGACTTTAAAAAGTGTCGACCTTGTCTTGGCAGAAGATACTCGCCACAGCCAAAAAATACTCAACCACTTCGATATTAAAACGCCGATAAGTGCTTTTCATGACTACAATGAAAGAGAAAAATGCACTACAGTGATTGACAAACTAAAGAAAGGAGAGTCGATAGCACTCATAAGTGATGCAGGAACCCCGCTCATAAGTGACCCAGGCTATGTGTTGGTTTCTGTAGCAAAAAAGAATTCCGTCAATGTGGTCCCTATACCAGGACCGAGCGCCTTGATTGCCGCACTCTCAGCGTCAGGTATCCCAAGCGATTGCTTTAGTTTTTTTGGCTTCTTGCCAAGCAAACAAAATGCCAGAATTAAAATTTTAAAGACATTCGTTAGTCGCCCTGAAACGATTATTGTTTATGAGTCGCCGAAACGCATATTAGCAACATTAACAGATATGCTCTTTGTATTTGGCGAAGCGCGCGAAGTCTGTTTGGCAAAGGAGCTTACCAAAACTTTTGAGACAATTCTGACGACAAATATACCAAGCCTGATTGATTATATCACCAGTGATCTTAACCACCAAAAGGGAGAATTTGTGCTATTAATCTCCTCCAGTGGTAAAAAGATACAATTAGAGCTCGATCAGCAACTGGATAATTTGTTGCCTGTTCTTTGTAGTGAGATGGGTGCTTCAAAGGCGGCCAAGTTAGCTGCTAAAATTACCGGTATTGATAAAAAATATTGCTACCAAAGAGCGATAGAATTATGAGTAACTTTTATAAACACCACGTCTTTTTCTGCAACAATGTGCGCCAAAATGGCAAGCAGTGTTGTTCGCAAAACGGTGCAAAAGAGCTCTACCGCTATGCCAAGGACCGTTGTCGGGAATCTTCAATGCTGGGCGAAGGTAGCTTTGGTGTGAGCGAATCTCGCTGTCTCGGTCGCTGTGAACACGGACCTGTCGTTGTCGTCTATCCAGACGATGTTTGGTATCAGTATATTGATGAAGAGGATGTTGACGAGATTATTGAGTCACACTTGATAGGCGGTAAAGAGGTCGAGCGTCTCAAGATCAAATAAACGGACAAATATCTCCAAAAACACCCTACAACAAACCCATGCCTTTTAATATAAAGGAGTACAAGTTATTGGCCATCACCCTTACACCTTCGGCGTTCGGATGTTTGTAGTCGCTTTGTAAGTACTCTTTTTCAAGCGCGACGTCCTCTAGTAGGAAAGGCATAAAAATTATCCCGTGTATATGTGCTAGAGTTGGATAGATTTGGTCAAACTGCTGTTGGTATTCCGGCCCCATGTTTTCAGGTGAACGCATACCAGCAAGAATGACTACGGCGCCAGTATTTTTGACATTGGCAATGATTTTATCTAGGTTTTGTTGAGTGAGCTTTGGATCAATTCCACGGAGCATATCATTCGCACCTAGACTCAGGATCACAATATCAGGCTGATTACCAAGAGACCACTCCAGTCTTGCCAGTCCGTTGCTAGAAGTGTTACCGGAAGCGCTGGCATTGATGAGGGTTATTTGTCTGTTGTCATCTTTAAATTTTTGACTAAGCTGGGCTGCTAAATTTTCATTATGGGCTAGACCATAGCCCACCATCAAACTGTCACCATATAGCATAACTTTTATTGACTTTTCAGTAGAATGCGTGTTAGATATAAATGACAGCAATAAAGCAATAAATATCGCTTTTAAAACTATATTTTTTGAGATAATCATGGTTCGAATTTTATAATAACTTGAACGATGAATGCAGCTATACAATTTAATGATGTTTCGTTAACTTACGGTCCAGAGACAGACCTTGTAAAAGTATTAAATAGTATTAGTTTCTCAGTCAATGATGACGAGATTGTCTCGATTGTAGGCCCTAGTGGCTCTGGCAAGACCTCAATTATTATGCTCGCTGCAGGCCTTGAAAGGGCAACACAAGGTTCAATCAAAATTCATGGTCAAGAAATCACAGGTGTCAAAGAAAACGAGTTGTCCGATATAAGGAGAAAAAATATCGGCATAGTGTTCCAGTCCTTTTATTTGATTCCAAACCTCACAGCGCTTGAGAATGTTCTCCTATCTTTAGAAGCTAACCAAAAATACAACTTAGATAGCGAGGCGAAGTCGCTGTTAGACGAGTTCGGCTTGTCACATCGAATTAACCACCTCCCAAGCGAACTTTCTGGCGGTGAACAGCAAAGAGTCGCCATTGCAAGGGCTTTGATTAATAGACCTAAAATCATTCTGGCTGATGAACCAACTGGCAACTTAGATAGTGCCAATTCAAATACCATGATAGATTTGCTTTTCGACTATTCAAGGAAAAGCAAAACCTCGCTTGTGCTAGTTACCCATAACAATCCTCTTGCAGAACGTTGTGACCGTATTATTGAGTTAAAGGACGGTAAAATTGCTTGATTATCAGCAACTGCTGTTTATCCATCGCTATGCACTGAGGGACATTACACGTAGCTATAAGAAGCTCTGGGTGATCAGTACCACTCTATTTATCAGCTTGCTCCTTTTGTCATTAACGTTTTCTGTTAAACATTCCCTAAGCAACGAAATAGAGGCGAACTCAAAAGAGCTGTTGGGTGGTGATATTCAAATAAGTAGTGGTATCGAGCCGCTACAGGGCTTAATCCTTGAACAGTTGTCAGAGTTGGGGCAGATCAGCGAAACAGTTAGCCTGGCGACAATGTTGTCAAAAAAAGGCGACACCTCAGTTTTTGTTGACCTGAGAGCGGTTGACGGCAACTACCCTCTCTACGGCGAAATGAAAACAATACCAGCTAATGCCGGACAAGAACTGCTCCATGACGCGAAAAGACCAACCGTACTGATTAATGAAAATATTCAAAATCAATTACGACTCAATATCGCCGACGAGGTCGTAATTATGGGCCAGGATTTTGTCGTGGGCGGGGTAATTGCTTCAGTTCCTGACCTTGCGCAGAGCGCCGTTTTCGGCGAATTTGCTATCATCAACAAAGATCAATTTGATGAATTTAATATTGGCTCGCGAGACAGTTTCTTGAAGCACGATTATCGCCTTAAATTAAATCAAACTGAAGACGATGGCAAGCAAATTGAGCTTATCAAGTCAATCGTAGAGAGTGACAAGAATATCAACACAAGGCTCCCCAAAGATAGCGGTCAAAGTTTGCGTCGGATCATAGATAATTTCTCTAACTTCTTAAATTTGGTTTCGGTGAGCGCTATGATCATCGCAGGCATTGGTATCAGCAACACTTTGTTGTCTTTTGTAAATCAGCGAAATATCAGTATTGCAGTAAAAAAGTCCTTAGGTTTTTCATCCAATATTATCCAACTCATCTATTTTTACGAGATTCTCCTGATTTTGATTTTCACTTCAATTTTGGCATATTGCATCGGTGTTATGAGCCCTCTGCTGGCAAACGACCTGATACCAAAGTCTTTTGATATCGACCTACAAACATCCTTCAGTTTCATTAGTTACCTGAACATCTTTTTTATCGGCCTGCTGGTTGTGTTGATTTTTTCAATCCCTTCGCTCTACTCAATAAGTGCAATCAAGGCGGTCGCACTTTTCCGTAACACATTCCAGCCGGTAAGTCTGCATTTTTCAGCCAAGAATATCTTTTACTTGACATTGCTGGTTGTTGTTTTGGTGGGTTATTTTGTATTCCAGACAGAGCAGCAATTTTTTACACTTTTGTATTTCATGGCGTTCGTTGTAACTATTTTCATTTTCTATGGAGTTTCTAGACTCTTGATATCGTTACTAAAGCGTTCATTCGATTTTTCCAGTAACAGTTACAAGATTGCATACAGAAACATTGTGGCAAAAAAATCCCTTGCCCCTATTATGACGATCTCATTAGGGATCGGGCTCACCCTGCTTTTAACCTTGAGTTTTGTTGCCAATAACTTAAAACATGAAATTTCACAAAGCATTCCATCGATGGCACCTGACATGTTTTTTGTTAGCATTAATAAAGGCGAAAAGGACGACTTGGAGTCATTTATAAAATCCATAGACCCGAATGTAGAGCTTGAATTCAGCCCTATGGCGAGTGCCTCTTTTGTGGCGCTAAATGGCACACCGATAGAAGAAATTGTTTCAGGAGACAATCGCTCTTCATGGATTGTCAGAGGTGACAGGAGGATTTCTTGGCTAGAAAAGCCAAACCAAGATAACCTAATAGTTAGAGGTGAATGGTGGGAGCCTGGCATCCAAGATCAGATGTTTGTGTCGATGGATAGTCGTGCGGCATTTGATTTGGGAATGAAATTAAATGACAAAATAACCCTTAATATACTGGGCAGAGACGTAATTGGAACGGTGAAAAATTTTAGAAAGGTTGATTACCGTGATATTTCTATTAATTTTGCAATTATTATAAACGAGGCCTTTGCCACTAAGCTGCCTTACGAGTATATTGGCACACTCAAGTCAGAGCTCTCAGCCGACACTATTCAGTCTAAGGTTATTGGTAAATTCCCTAACATTTCTGCCATTAAAATTGACCGAATTCTATCCAAGGTTGGAGAAGTTTTAAACAAAATTTTCATAGCAGTCACTGGTATCTCTCTAATCGTCATAGTTATTGGATTGATAGTGATTGTCAGCGCAGTAATGGTACAGACGACATTTCGTAGATACAACAATCTGATATACAAGATACTTGGAGTAAACTTTCCGACGATATTAAAGGCGATGACCTTGGAGTTTGCGATTATTTATCTCACATTAATCATTTTTGCTCTAACTGTGGCTATGATGGGGTCTTATTTCGTGGTTGAAAATATCCTCCTGCTAAGCTGGTCGTTTGACCCAAGCTTGACTCTTTGGATTGTATTCTCGACAGCTGCCGTTTCCTTTTTACTGATTCTTATCGCTAATAGAAATATTTTTAACCCAAAGGTTTATCCTCTTATCAGAAACGAATAAAAAGACAATCCAAACTAAAGAGAAATAAGTTTTTGATAAAGACTGGTAACTTTTTCTTCCAGTTCAGCCAGGCTGGAGTTGTTTTGTATAACGTCTGTTTGTAAATGTTTTTTGAGTTCTAAACGCTTCTCTCGACTGACTTGAGTAGAGAGCATAGATTCAGCTTTTTTCTGGTCAATACCCTCTCTTAACATCAAGCGATTGAGTTGATTGCCTGATTCGCAGTCTACAATAATAGCCCTATCAAAAGGCCCCCAGAGGGCTTTCTCAACTAAAAGAGGAACAACAACTATAATTACACCTTGCTTATGCCCATCCATTGCATTTTGCATTTTGCTCAATATTTTTGGGTGTAACGTTTGCTCGATGACTAATCGATTTTGTTCATTTTGATACAACTCATCTCGCAAACGTGTACGGTTAAGAAAGCCATCATTAGTCAATATATCCTTTCCAAAATGAGCAACTAGTTCACTCAGTCCATCAGTCCCAGGCTCAACTACCTCTCTTGCGAATATGTCTAAATCAATAATAGTACAACCGAGATCATGCAGCAGATTACTGACCAGACTTTTTCCGGATGCAATTCCGCCAGTGAGTGCAACCTTAAGGTTAGATGTTGTCATTAACAATAAATAGAAATAGTGTTTATCGTTAAATTTTATAATGAAAGCTGACTCGGAATAGATAAATGCTCAATCACTTTATTTAATTGAGCTTTCGGGCTTGACTTTTGATGGGAAAATTTCGATAATAGTCGCTCTTTTGGTTATGTAGCTCAGCTGGTTAGAGCACAGCATTCATAATGCTGGGGTCGGTGGTTCAAGTCCACCCATAACCACCATATACAGTAAGGGTTTCAGGGGTTTAACAAATATCCAATAAATGTTCAGGTACACACTGGGTACACACTTGGATTAAGTAAGAATACCCCTGTAAACCCATATCTGATAGCTATTTACTAT
>Ga0187833_10002278_pt1 | contig 20781 bp, 18 predicted proteins | sample ETNtaG_37_FD_167968 | JGI IMG/M metagenome (GOLD analysis project Ga0187833, IMG submission 167968) | Marine microbial and viral communities from oxygen minimum zone, Eastern Pacific Ocean - ETNP2014_SV_400_PacBio MetaG (Illumina Assembly) | ecosystem: Environmental > Aquatic > Marine > Hypoxic...
TATGTTTTTATCACAGCGTTGGGATTCAGAAGACCCCGTTTTTATAGAGAGCAACTGTATCGTGAATATCCATGGGCTTCCAAGCCGTTTTGAAATATAAGTTTTAATTACACCCCACATTCGTGGGCTTTTTTATTTATAAATAACGGAACCAATTAATTTCTAACTGGTTTACCAATTGAACCACGGAGGGAGTGTGAAGGCACTCCCTCTTTTTTTTGTCATTAACTTTTGAAGAGCACGCCATGCTACAACACAGAACAATAGCTTCTTTACTAATACTGATTATAATGGGCTGCAACACAGACCGCAGTATTAATTATGATGAACTGATATCTATCAAATATGTCAAGGGAGAGGAATTGCCATACACTGGCTCATCTATTGAAAAATATGAGAATGGAAAAACTCAATTTGAAGCCCATTACGAAAATGGCCTATTAAATGGACCCTACATTAATTATTATGAAAACGGGGATACTCAGTCAGAAGGTGAGTATATAAACGGAAAAAGAAAAGGTATGTGGAATTGGCATAGTGAGAATGGAAAGAAACGGATACGATGTAATTATGTCAATGACCTTAAAAATGGCATACATTTATTTTGGGACGAAGATGGGACGAAAGAATTGACTGAATTTGTTGATGGGGAGTTGAACGGTCCTTTTACTGTATGGCATGCGAATGGAAAGTTAAAAGAAGAGTCTTACCACGTTAATTCGGTACAACATGGTCCATTTACTTACTACGATGAAGAAGGGAAAAAGATATATAGTGGCGAGTATAAAGATGGTGAAGTGGACTGGGTTGAAGAGCACTAGTCCATTTAATCCTTAAATCATTGCAAGACTCCTCACTAGGGATTTTTTGTTTATAAAAGAGACACCCACATTGTTGGGTAATTTTTGTGTAATTTCCTATATGAAACGCCTCTGGGATAAATAATGAAGAATATACTTGCACGAGGAGGAATTGAATTTTTGGCAGTTTTTCTTGGTTTAGCTTTTTCTTTTAATATAGAAGAATGGCGGCAAGAGAGTGAGATCAAAAATAATCTTTTTAGAGATTATGTAAGTATACAAAAAGATTTAGAAAAAGACATTCCATACCTAGAGAGAATTATTTCAGAACATAGTGAAGCTTATAATAACTCTACAAAATTATTGCAAATACTGGATGAAGAAATAGCATTTGATTATAATAAATTTATTTCAATACGAAAACGTGCCTCTGCTCCAAACTCTTTCTTTGGAACAAAGTCAGCTTATGACGCATCAGTTTCAAGTGGACGTTTAACCTACTTTGGAATGGATTCGTTGGCAAATGAGATTGGTAAAATTTACAATCATCACTATGACAGACTAGAATTAAATGGAAAGCATGTTGATGAAAGATCTGGGGAAATAGTAAAAATTAATTTAGGGAAAAGATATAAATTGCCTTTAGTTATGCAGGAAAATATAAAAAAAATTAAGTCAGATGACTTCTACGTTAGCTTAGTTCCTGTTAATACTGGTCAAAAGTATTTTATTATAAGAGCTAATAATGCTCTTCAGCAGATGAAAAAAGTAAATAAACTCTTATTAAATAAAATAAGTTCAAGTAAATAAAACGCCTCTGGCTTATATATCGGAGTTGCTGCTTGAAGCGTTAGACTGATCCATTGCAGGAAAATGTAGTAAAGGAAGTTGCAAATGAGTGAACGCGAGCCGTTGTCGGAAGATCAACAGCCTTTCGCTAGCGCGGATGACTCAGATTCTGTTTTGGCGGTGACGCTGTTTACTGTCATGGCGATCATGGCCGCCTTTTCAACGTACTTTTGCATGTATGCATTTCGCAAGCCGTTTTCTGCGGCCAGCTATGAAGGGCTGATGTTTCTTAACACAAGTTTTGACCTTAAGACCGTATTGGTAACAAGTCAAATTATCGGTTATGCCTTATCAAAAATGATTGGAATTAAGGTTGTTTCCGAGGTCACACGCCGTAGTCGATTCAGGATGCTTGTCGGGATGATTCTCGCGGCCCAGGCAGCATTATTTGCGTTTGCTGTGTTGCCGCCATCGCTGAAGGTGATCGCTATATTCTTTAACGGACTCCCTTTAGGCATGGTATGGGGATTGGTGGTATGGTATCTCGAGGGACGCAAGACATCGGAGATGCTATTAGCAGGGTTGAGTTGTTCTTTTATTCTGGCCAGCGGTGTGGTCAAGGACATTGGTCGGTGGTTAATGAGTGCGCATGAGATAGACCAGTTCTGGATGCCGTTTGTCACGGGGTGCCTGTTTCTGATGCCATTTCTCCTGTCGGCCTACCTGTTAAATCGACTACCGGAGCCTTCCCGCGACGACCGGTTGGCGAGAATGGAGCGTTCGACGATGGATGGGAGTCAGCGTTGGGCATTTATCCGCCAGTTTCTGCCGGGCATGGTGATGTTGATGATTGCCTATTTCTTTTTGACGGCGTATCGCGATTTTCGTGATAATTTTGGGGTCGAGATATTTGACCAGTTGGGATATGGCATAAACGAAGGTGCGATTTTCACTCGCAGCGAATTGTGGGTGGCCTTTGGCGTGGTAGGGGCGTTGGCCATGCTCAACCTGATTAAAAACAACTTATGGGGACTGATCGGTGCGTTTGGTGTAATGACGTCCGGTGTCATGTTGATGGGTGTCGGTACGCTGTTATTTGATAATGGCATGATCGATGGTTTGACGTGGATGATTCTGTGCGGACTAGGGTCGTATCTGGCATACGTACCCTATGGCTCAGTCCTGTTTGAACGGTTAATTGCGTCAACAAGGGCGATGGGCACAGCCGTATTCGTGATTTATGTGGCAGATTCAATCGGATATGTCGGTGCGATCATGGTCATGGGGGTCAAAGACCAATTCGCGGCAGATGTTTCCCGACTGGAGTTCTTTCGCTACCTGACATACGGGATGTCGGTCTTAGGCGCGGTAATGCTGGTGTCAAGTTTGATTTACTTTTATCAGATCCAAACCAAAGGCTTTGTTAAGACCCGAAAGATGGTCTTATTGAAGTAGCATGAACGCTACACTAACGACAAGGAAGCATCCTCACAGGTGCTTTTTTGTTTATAAAAGAGACACCCACATTGCTGGGTAATTTCTGTGTAATTTCCTGTATGAAACGCCTCTGGCTCATATAAAGGAGAAGAAAATGTCTAAAAAAATTGGAATACTTTATCACCCAATAAATAATCATCCCGAAGAAATCTATGAAGGTTTTTCATGGCCTTGCTTATTCTTTGGATTTATGTGGTATCTTGTAAAAGGTATGTTTGGATGGGCTATTGTTAATTTTCTTGTTGCAGGGTTTACTTTTGGAATTTCAATGTTAGTATTCCCATTTTTTGCGAATAATCATAGAAAAGAATCTCTCTTAAAAAAAGGTTATCTTTCAGAACCAAAATCTAATAAATGAAACGCCTCTGGCTCACCCCCACCCAAAGGATTTAAGCAAGAGCCCCGCAGTAGCATGGTTTTTTGTTTGTGGGATAATGGGTAGATTTAGAAATGATTAACCGCATCATATCACTGCTATTGATGTTGGCAGGTTGTCTATTTGCCACCGAAAAGACTTTTGTCCGTGAGTATACCTATAAAGCTATCGATTATTGGTATTTATATGATAATATCTAAGAAAACAATCTAGACATAAAATGATAAACCAGGAATTATAATGGCCAAACCATCAATGCTCCACACGAATGGAACCAGAATTCCAATAGATCTCTCCAAACATGTAATACCCCGGGGTGAAGTTTATATTATAGATGATCGCTGTAAGGAATGCAGCTTGTGTGTGGAATTCTGTCCCAAAGATATTCTCGAAATGTCTGAGCGATATAATAAAAAAGGATATAAACTACCCCAGATGATAGACTCCCGTGCCGATGAATGCATCGCCTGCAGTTTCTGTGAGGATATTTGTCCGGAACTTGCAATATATGTAGAGGAGGAAGTAGCAGTATGACTAAACCGGTTTTAACAGGAAAACATTTTTTATACGGCAATCATGCCTGTGCTGAAGGTGCCTTGGCTGCCGGCTGCACTTTTTTCGGAGGTTACCCCATTACTCCCTCCTCAGAAATAGCGGAAAGAATGGCAAGAAGATTGCCGGAAATAGGCGGTATCTTTTTGCAAATGGAAGATGAAATCGCTTCCATTACTGCCATTTTAGGCGCCAGCGCTACCGGCGCTAAGGTTATGACAGCGACATCCGGTCCTGGTCTTTCACTGATGCTGGAAGGAATTGGGCTGGGAATAATGGAAGAGCTGCCCTGTGTAATTGTTAATGTCCAGCGCGGCGGCCCCAGTACCGGTTTGCCCACTCTGGTAGGCCAGCAGGACATGATGCAGGCACGCTGGGGATCCCATGGTGATTATGCCATAATAGCCTATTCCCCATTTTCACCTCAGGAATGTTTTGATTTGATGATAACTGCCTTCAACGCAGCTGAAAAATACCGCACTCCGGTAATTTTCCTGAGTGATGAAGTTATTGGTCACATGCACGAAAGAGTTGATATTCCGGACAAAGCAGAGATTAACTCACAGCTAATCAGCCGTCCCATGTTTAACGGAAACGGCGCTGAATATCTGCCGTTTCTCCCGAATGAAAATCTTGTACCTGAATTTGCGCCACCTGGAGCAGGACATGCTATCCGAATGACTGGCTTAACTCATGACGATGCAGGTAAAACTGAAGTTAATTCACAAAGACAGGAAATTCTGGTACCCCGTCTAAAAGAGAAAATTGAAAGACATGTGGAAGATATAACTTTATTTGAGGAATTTCACGTGGATGATGCTGAAACAGTTGTTATTACTTATGGAATAACAGCCCGTTGTGCCAAAGGTGTCATCGGTGATTTGAGGAAGGAAAATATTAAAATTGGCATGCTGAGATTAATTTCCATCTGGCCCTTTCCTGACTACCTGATTAAAGACCTGATGACTCGTGTTAAAAATATTATTGTTCCGGAGATCAATCTGGGACAAATAGTCAGGGAAATCCAACGTTGTGCGACCGATGATGTGCAAATAACCCCGATTAATTACGCCGGCGGCAGTCTGCCGGGATATGAAGATCTATACACCAAAATCAAGGAAAAATGTAATGACCACTAAAGCGCAAACAAACGGAAAAAAATTGAAACATCCAATTGATAAATATATCCGCAAAGACAGCTACCCAAATATCTGGTGTCCCGGCTGTGGTATTGGTATTGCACTACAGGCTTTTATCAAGGGTGTCAATATTGCCGAAATTGAATGGAATAAAGTTGTAGTTGTTTCAGGAATCGGCTGCACAGGCAGAGTGCACATGTATCTTAACACAGATTGCTATCATACTACTCATGGCAGACCTATTCCATTTGCTATCGGTCTTAAGTTGATGCGCCCTGATCTTAAGGTAGTTGTTTTTTCAGGCGATGGTGATCTATTTGCCATTGGCGGTAACCATTTTATACATGCAGCCCGCCGCAATATGCCCATTCACGTAATAGCAATTAACAATTTTAATTATGGTATGACCGGTGGTCAAGGTGGTCCCACTACACCTACCAAAGCTAAATCAACAACAACTCCGCTGGGTAATTATGAACATCCATTCAATATTCCCAGTCTGGCAGCATCCTGCGGTGCAACTTATGTGAGCCGCTGGACAACGATGGACATTAGAAGGCTTAAATTTTCCATAGCAGAATCATTGCAGAAAGATGGTTTCACCTGTGTTGAAGTAATTTCGCCCTGTCCGGTTTCCTATGGTAAAACCAACCAAATTGGTGATGTATGCGATGAAATGACCTATTACATGGAAGCCGAAGAACTTAAACCTCCTAACTGGTTTACCTATGAAGCTTCTAATCCTGATGATATATCATTGGGTTTGAAAACAAAAATACCTGTGGGGAAATTTGTTGATATTGATAAGAAGAATTTCTTCGATATGTACCAGGAAATCTATTCAGATCATCATACAAAAGGCCGAGCATCGCTGCCAACGAAAACCATGGAAACAGAAGGATGAAAAAAGAAGTTCGTTTCGCAGGATTCGGAGGACAGGGTATAGCTCTTGCCGGTTATATTCTTGGCAGAGCTGCCAGTGTTTATGCTCAGCTCAACGCAACCATGACCCAGAGTTACGGTCCTGAATCCCGTGGAGGTGCATCAGCTTCAGATGTTATTATTTCAGACCGTGAAATCACCTATCCTTCTATCAGAAAACCGGATATACTGGTGATTTTATCTCAGGAAGCTTTTAATAAATATAAAGTTGACCTTGATGATACGCTGCTACTGGTTGATATTGATACCGTTAAACTTGATGCTGAAAACAAAGGTACAATTTACCAGATTCCATTCGTCAGAACAGCTGATGATCTTGGCAAAAAACTGGTAGCAAATATTGTCATGCTGGGGGTATTAACTGCAATAACCAAAATGATATCAAAGAAAGCTATGAAAGAAGCAATCTTGGTTACAGTTCCCCAGCGGTTTAAAGATTTGAATGATCAGGCTTTTGAAAAAGGTTTTGAAGTTGGTACCAATGCATTAGAAGAACAATTACAGAAAACATAACAATTAAATAAAATCTAAGAAGAATTACAATATGGCTCGTGAAGTACTAATAATCGGTGGCGGTATTGCCGGAGTGCAGGCAGCTTTAGATCTCGCTGAGGCAGGCGCAAAAGCAATCATGGTGGAAAATACACCGGCAATCGGCGGGATAATGGCAGCATTGGATAAGAACTTCCCCACTCTCGATTGTTCAATCTGTATTGAAGGTCCCAAGTTATCAGAAGTTGATTCTCACCCTAATATAGAGCTGCTCTCCAACGCTGAAGTTATTAATGTTGAGGGTGAACCGGGGAATTTTAATGTCACAATCCGCCAGAAACCTCGATTTGTAGATTCAGAATGCACCCGCTGCAGTGATTGTGTAGATCCGTGCCCGGTGATTATCCCCAATAAATTTGATTCTGATATGGCGGCACGTAAAGCAATTTACACGCCCTTTTCTCAGGCTGTCCCGGGCGAATTTGTAATTGATATTGAAAACTGCCTCAACGAACCACCAATTTACCTGCCTTGTTCACGTTGTATGGATGCCTGCAAACCAGAGGTCATTTCATTTGACGATTATCTGCCAAAAGATATTACTAAAAATGTTGCTTCTATTATTTTATCCACCGGTTTTGATCTGGTTGACCCACATTGTCTGCCTGAATACAGTTACGGAAAACATCCTGATATTCTCACTGCAATGGAATTTGAAAGGATTCTCACATCTGCGGGTCCCAGTGGAGGTGAAATTGTAAAACCCTCTGATGGCACTCACCCGGAATCAATAACATTTGTTTTATGTGCAGGTTCCAGAGATGTCAGACACCAGCCATATTGTTCAGGTTTCTGTTGCATGTACACTATTAAGGAAGCTTATCAAGCTCTTGATCACGGTATACCGGAAATTAAAGTTTTATATATGGATATCAGGGCTTATGGTAAAGGATTTGACGGTTTCCGCCAGCGGGCTATGGACGAAGGATTGCAGTTTATCAGAGGGAAACCGGCAAAGATCACTACCAATGATGATACAGGTGAAATTACCATTCATTGTGAAAACACAAAAACCGGAATAATTGAACATTTCAATACGGATATGGTAATACTTGCTACAGGTGTTCTCCCCAGTGGATCACTCAAAGATTTATCTTCCATCCTTGATATTGAATTAGACACCGACGGATTTGTTAAATCGCTGGAAGAGAAGAACGGCATGCTTTCCACCACCCGTGAAGGGATATTTTCAGCCGGCGGTCCTTCGGGACCAAAGGATATTCCTGATTCAGTTGCACAAGCAACCGGCGCTGCGGCTATTACATTGCAGTATCTGACAGAACGGGATTGGCCTGAGGAAGATAATCCTCCCGAAATGGATGTGGCCAATCAAACGCCGAAAATTGGTGTTTTTCTCTGTGATTGCGGATCCAATATTGCCGGTGTTATAGATGTCCCCAAAACTGTGGAATATGCTAAAACCCGGCCTTATGTTGAACATTCTGAAGAGTTAATGTTCGCCTGTGCTGCAAATTCAGTTGACCATATTGCATCTGTCGTGGCTGAAAAGAAATTGAACAGAGTCGTTGTTTCTGCCTGTTCTCCCAAAACTCATGAAGGGATCTTCAAAAAATCTCTCAAAAAAGGTGGTCTGAATCCATTCCTGCTGGAAATGGCGAACGTCCGTAATATGGATTCCTGGGTGCATAAGAAAAATCCCGGTGAAGCAACCGTTAAAGCAGAGGATATGGTCAACATGGCAATCAGTAAAGCCATAACTCTTACACCGCTTTATATGTCAAAAGAACCGGTAATACAAAAAGTTCTGGTTGTTGGTGGTGGTATTTCGGGAATAGTAGCTGCAACTGCTCTGGCAAAACAGAATATAGAAACTTATCTGGTTGAAGAAAAACCGGTTTTAGGCGGCTTGCTGAATGATTTACACGAACTGGGACCGGGCGGAGTTGAGGTAAAGACCTACCTTAAAAATAAAATAAAAGAACTGAAATCATCAAAAGCCAAAATATTTACTGATACCAAAATTGAAATGGTTGGCGGTGCTGTTGGAAATTTCTTTGTTCGTATGCAATCTTCCAATGGCAGTCCAGACAAATTAAAGGAATTACAAGTTGGTGCAATAATTCTTGCTACCGGAGCTACGCCATATCAACCGGAGGAATTTCAATACGGAAGTGATGAAAGAGTAATGACTAATTATGATCTGGAAAAACATATAGATAATTCTCTGCCGGGTGATAATTATACCTTTATCGGTTGCGTTGGCAGCCGTAACGGAAAAATGGGCTGTTCCCGTTACTGTTGTGAATCCATGATCCAGCAAGCAATTAGTTTAAGGAAAAAGAAGAAAAATGTCCGGATTGTGGCCAAAGATATTCGAACTTTCTCACGCCACGCAGAAGAGCAATATTTTGAAGCATTGAAATCGGGTGTGCGTTTTTTCCGCTATGATACAGAAAAACCACCTCAGGATGTAATTAAGTATTCCAATGGTGTGGTTGAATTCCATGATGAAATGCTCAACACTCAGATTAAAATGCAAACCGATAAGCTGGTGCTCGTGGCCGGGTTAGTTCCACCGGTGGGAGACATCTATCAACAGCTGCGTGTTTCAAAAAGTGAAGATTCATTCCTGCTGGAAAAACATCCAAAATTAGGTCCCTGTGAAGTAGCATCGCCGGGAATCTATCTGGCAGGCACGGCACAATCACCAAAAAACGTAAGAGATTCAGTTGCACAATCTCTGGGTGCTGTGGCAAAGGCGAGCGCTTTGGTGGCTAAACCATTTATTGAAAAAGAACCGCTTACTGCCAAAATTGACCCTGAAAAGTGTAACGGTTGCGGACTATGCGAAAAAGTATGTCCATATAATGCTATCACAATGCTGGAACCGGAAGAAGGAGAAAAACGCGGTAAGGCATTGGTAAATACTTCATCCTGTACCGGCTGCGGTACCTGTTCAGCTGAGTGCAACAAATATGCAATCAGCACGCCATTTTTTGAAGACGAACAGATTTACGCTCAAATAGATGCAGCTCTGCAAAATAAACCCGAAGAAAAATGTATAGTTTTTGCCTGTAACTGGTGTTCTTATGCCGGCGCTGACCAGGCCGGAATTGAAAAACTCCAATATCCGCCGGTAGCCCGTATAATTCGCACTATGTGTTCCGGCAGAATCCGTCGGGAATTCATTGAACGTTCTTTTGAAAAGGGAGCAGGTTCAGTGCTGGTAACAGGGTGTCACCTCCACGATTGCCACTACCTCACTGCAAACCACCATACATTAAAACGGTTTGAACGCTGGAAGAAAAAAGCCATCAGGCAGGGTATTGATGCTGACAGAATTCAGCTGCAATGGATAAGCGCTGCAGAAGGAAAGGAATTTGCCGCCAAGATAAGTGAGATGGAAACTGTAACACAAGACTTTTGCAAAAACCCACAAAACGGTAACGGCAAAATAGAAAAGAAAGTCAAGGCAGTTTAATTATGACTGCAGAAACAATAAAAGATACAAAAAATCAAGTAATAGAATTAAACGATGAACTTTGGAATGAATTGATTGAAGCCTCTGATGGTGCAGTAGCCATGTGCTATCAATGCGGAACCTGTTCAGCTATCTGTCCCTGGGAATTTATCAAATTGGATTCATCGTATAATATCAGGAAAATTATCCGCAATGCACAATGTGATATTTATGATAATCAGGAAGTCTGGCAGTGCACCACCTGCGGACAATGTGAAGTCAGTTGTCCTCATGGCGTTCCCATTGTTAAAATAATTCAAACATTAAAAAATTATGCTTTCAAGAATCGGGAAGCACCAGAGGAATTCAACTCAGTATTCTGGGCGCTTTTCTGGGATGGAAATCCCTATAAATTACCACCTTCAAATCGGGGAGCCTGGACAAAAAATGGTGCACTTTCAGAATACGATGACAAAAAAGAGTTTCTCGTTTATTTCGGCAATGAGTATTCTTTTGAACAGCGGTCTATTAAAACTGCCCGAGCGTTACTAAGTCTGTTCAAAAAAGCCGAAGTTAGTTTCGGAGCTTTTGGTGAAAAAGAAACCTGTTTGGGATCGGTTGCAAAAGAGATTGGACACGCAGCATATTTTAATGAGATAAAAACCGATAGAACCAAAACTCTCGATGAGCTGTCTGTGGAGACCATAGTAACCATTTCACCTCATGATTATGATGTTTTGAAAAATGATTACCAGATAAATGGAGAAGTAAAACACGTTCTTGAAGTCATAAAAGACCTCATTGATTCAGGGAGATTAAAGCTGAGCCGTGAAGTAAACCGGACTGTTGCTTATCATGACCCCTGCTATCTGGGTCGCAGGAATGACATTTATGACCTACCGCGGGATATCTTAAAAGCCGTACCGGGAATTAATCTGGTTGAATTTCCCAATACCAGAGATAATGCTCTATGCTGCGGTGGCGGTGGCGGACGAATGTGGCTGGAGACTCCTCCCGAAGAGCGTTTTTCAAATCAACGCCTGAAAGAAGCTGCTGATATTGAAGTGAACTCAATTATTACCAGTTGTCCATATTGTGTAATCAACTTTGAGGATTCTGCAAAATACCTGAAGATGAAGGATTGTCAAGTGCTCGAAGTTATTGAATTAGTTAATATGGCTGCAGAATAAAAGAAAAATTGTGCCCAAAAATAAATTACATCGTTTAAAAGCAAAATATACTCCTGCCGAAGCAAAGGGCATGTTTGTTTATCTTGAGCATAGCGAAGGTAAACTTGCTGATGTTTCCCTGGAACTGATCAGTAAAGCAAAAGAAATCACGAACGGAGAATCAATCTACGGAATGTTATTTGGACATAAGGTAAATAACCTTGCTGAAGAGTCCATTAGATCCGGTTTAGATGAAGTGTACGTAATTGATGATAAACACCTGCTTAATTATACACCCGAAGCCTTTACCCGCTGTGCTGAAGCAATCGTTGAAAAATACAAACCTGACACTATCTTGATTGGCGCAACACAGAATGGCTGCGATATGGCAGGCAGACTGGCGGTTCGTCTGCAAACGGGACTGACTGCCCATATTACTGGTTTGGAGGTTGATGAAGATGGCGAACTGGTGGGATGGGTGCCCGGTTTTGGCGGTGGTATTGCTGCTGCATGTAAATGCCCCAGACACAGACCACAGCTAATATCTGTTCGTCCCGGAGTTTTTTTAGTAGGAGAGGAAATCAAACAGTCAGACGGCAAAATCCATAATGAACCGGTACCGTTTTCTGCAACGGATATTAAAACTGAAATTGTGGAAAAGAAGGTGCTGGCGATTGACGATATCAGTAAAGCTGACCGGATAGTTGCAGTAGGCAGAGGAACCGATGGGGACCTTGGGATTGCAGAAGAACTGGCAAAAATAATTGGCGGTAAAGTTGGCGGTACGCGGGTTGCTCTGGACGAAGGCTGGATTGGGAGAGAACAAATGATCGGTCAGACCGGCTATTCCACTAAACCAAATCTGGCAGTGTTATGCGGTATCAGCGGCGCTACCCAATTCACCATCGGCATTGATAAAGCTGATTTGATATTAGCGATCAACAATGATGAAGAAGCGCCTATTTTTGAGCAGGCGGATCTCTGTGTGGTGGATGATCTTTTTGATATTATACCTGCTTTGACAAAAATTGTAAAAAATCAAATTAGCGGATAGAAAAATGCTAAATATTCTTGTTACAGTAAAAGTTGTACCAAAGCCGGAAGAGGTTAAGGTTGACCAGGAAACAAAAACTTTAGACCGCGGCAACGCCCGTTCCGAAATAAATCCCGCTGATATGGCAGTAATCGAAACAGCGTTGAAACTCAAAGATAAATACGGTGCAAATGTAACCGTATTATCTATGGGACCGCCTTTTGCCGATAAATTTATAAAGGTAGCAATGGCAATGGGCTGTGATAACGGTGTTTTGTTGACCGACCGGGTTTTAGCCGGCGCTGATACACTGGCAACATCATACGCTTTGGCAAAAGCCATTGATGCAATTGGTGATCAGGATCTGGTTATCTGCGGTGAAGAATCATCTGACGGCGCTACCGGTCAGGTACCGCAGGGTATTGCAGAATGGCTGGATTTTTCCCATGTTACCTATGCCACAGCTCTCGATTTAGACGAAGAAAATAATAAACTGGAAGCAGTCCGGTCTTTAAGTAATGTTACTGAAAAAGTCCGGGTTCCGCTACCGGCAGTCGCTGCGATAATCACCGGTGCTCATGAACCACGTTTTATGGATTTTGAACGCCGCCGGGAATTGGAGAATGGTAATACGGTAAAAATGCTCAGCGCTGCAGATATTAAAGTAGATCCAAAACGTATCGGCAATGCCGGTTCACCTACGATCGTCACCGGATTAAAACAATTAAAAACACCTGAGCGAAAAAATATCCGCATTGAAGGGAAAACTGCAGCTGAAAAAGCAGAACGGATCTGGGAATATCTTGAAAAAGAAGGAATATTAAAAAACTAAAGCTTCTGGAAGCGGGGCTTAATGTTTCAAACAACTTCTTTATGGGGGCTTTTTTGTTTATACCAAGTACAGGCTCACCCCTTTTTACATATTGGCGCTTAAAATTTCTGTGTAATTTCCTATATGAAACGCCTCTGGCTCAAATAAAGGTGAATAAAATGAAATGTTCAATCAATTTAAAAAATTTACTGTAGAGATTGCGGTATTTTTTTATCAATGATAAATTTTATGCATTCAAAAAGGAAAAAATTATGAAAACTAAATTTCTACCAATCATCATTTTATTGATCGGCTGTTCAAATACTCATAAGGAGTATACTATTCAAGAGTTTATGGATATTACATCATTTGGTGGTTCTAGCTTTTCTCATGATGAAAAGTCAATTTTAATTCGAAGTAATGAATCCGGAGTGTATAATGCCTACGAGATTGATTTAAAAACACACGACTTAAAACAATTAACTTTTTCAGATTCAAATTCTATTTCACCGATTTCTTATTTTCCTAATGATAAGAGATTTTTATTTAGAAGCGATCAAGGTGGTAATGAAATTTTGCATATTTATTTAAATAATTTAGATGGGTCTACAGTTGACCTTACGCCTGGCGTAAAATCACGTTCCTTATTTTTAAATTGGGCAAATGATAAAAAAAGCTTCTTCTTCACATCGAGTAAAAGAAATCCAAAATATATGGATCTTTATGAGATGGATATCGATTCATTTAAATCAAAATTAATTTTCAAAAACGACGATGCCTTGAATATTGGTGATATTTCAAAAAACAAAAGGTATTTAGCATTAAGTAAAACATATACTAGGGATAATTCTGACCTTTATATATATAACTTTGATAATCAAAACTTAAAAAAAGTCCTTTTTGAAGAAACAGATGTGAACCATTCTCCAGCTAGATTTTCTCTAGATTCCAAAACCATTTACTATGTAACTGACCTTGATAGTGAATTTAGATATTTAAAAAAATATAACATTGAAACTGGTAAGGTTGAACTTGTTCAAAAAGAAAATTGGGATATAGTAGCAAATTATTTTTCCGAGAGCGGTAAATATAGAATCACCACAATTAATAAGGATTCGCAGACAGAAATAAAAATCTTGAACACAATCAATGGCAAATATCTTAAGCTTCCAAAAATGCCAAGCGGTAACATTTCTTCAATAAATATATCTAAAAGTGAATCATTAATGAGTTTTTATCATGGTGGCGCACAAAGCCCAGGCGATTTATACTATTATAAAATTGGTTCAAGAAAGCCTTCTAGATTAACTAGCTCCATGAATCCATTAATAGATCAAAAACATTTAGGAAAAGCTAAGATAGTTAGATTTAATTCACTTGATGGGCTTGAAATTCCTGCAATCTATTATAAGCCACCTCAGGCTAATAGAAACAATAAAGTCCCTGCACTAGTGAAGGTTCATGGTGGACCTGGAGGTCAAGCTAGAGTTGGTTATCGCGCGTCAACGCAATTCTTAGTAAACAATGGCTACGCAGTTTTAGATATTAACAATAGAGGAAGCAGCGGTTATGGCAAGACATTTCAAACATTAGATGATCAAGCTCATGGCAAAGGCGATCTAGATGATTGTGTAGCCGCAATAGATTGGTTAAAAAATCAAAATCATATCGATGGTGAAAATATTGGCATTCTAGGTGGTAGCTACGGTGGATATATGGTTATGGCTGCGATGGCATTCAGACCAGATGCTTTTGATGTTGGTGTTAATATTTTTGGTGTGACTAATTGGATCAGAACACTAAAAAGCATACCGCCATGGTGGGAAGCAGCCAGAGAGTCTTTATATAAAGAGCTAGGAAACCCGTTCACTCAAGAAGATTATTTGTATTCCATATCACCATTATTTCATGCTGAAAATATTAAAAAACCAGTTCTAATATTGCAAGGCGCAAATGACCCAAGAGTATTGCAGGTTGAATCGGATGAAATGGTTGACGCAATAAAAAAACAGAATGTCCCAGTGGAATATGTAGTATTTCCAGATGAAGGGCATGGATTTAGTAAAAAGAAAAATCAAATTACTTCAAATGAAACTATACTCACTTTCCTAGATAAATATTTAAAATAGAAGAAACAAATTAAATGAAACGCCTCTGGCTCAAATAGCCTCCTGGCGGCACTTTTAGCTATAATCTAACAAAGTTATACAAAGTATAAGGTTTATCGTCTTTAATCCCTCTATTTGAAAGGCTCATTATTATTAGAGTTAAGGGTCATTAAAAGCACCAGGTAAATCATATTATTCATCATTTATCCTTTTTTTACTCATTTGTTGCTCATACCTTTTTTCAATAAATTTTCTCCTCGGTAGGCGCATGCTTGGAAAGCGTGTGTACGTTAATAGCGTAATGTGTTGTTGTGTGAATATATTGAACTATAAAGTGTTTATAGTTTATATTGATTAACAGATTCATGCCAAAATTTACACTACGAATTAATAAAAAGACTCACCGCATTGATATAGATGCGGATACACCATTATTGTGGGTTCTTAGGGATGAATTAGGTTATACTGGTACTAAGTATGGTTGTGGACGTGGGCTTTGTGGAGCGTGCACTATTCATGTGGACGGTGAAGCCACACGCTCTTGTATGACGGCAGTTGATAATGTGGATGGTGCCGAGATCACTACAATAGAGGGATTATCTATAGACAATTCACATCCTATTCAAAAGTCCTGGATTTCAGAGGAAGTTTCTCAGTGTGGTTATTGTCAACCTGGACAGATCATGACAGCTGCAGCTTTATTAGATCGAAATGCTGATCCTGATGATGAAGACATTGATTCTGCAATGAAGATGAATCTATGTCGGTGTGGTACTTATGATCGAATTCGTAAAGCCATTCACCTGGCTGCAAAGGAACAAAAATGAGCCAAGGTTATTCACGCCGGGATTTTTTAAAGGTTTCTTCTGTTGCTGGTGCCGGATTAATAATTGGTGTAGTACTTCCTTATAAACATCGACTGGTGGCCGCCGGTCTTGTTGACCAAACCTTTGATCCTAATGTATGGATATCAATTCATCCTGATAATACTATTACCATTTTTGCAGCTAAATCTGAGATGGGACAGCATATTCGTACTTCTCTGCCTATGATTGTGGCAGAAGAACTAGAGGCAGACTGGTCCCAGGTTAGAGTAGCTCAGGCCGATGCACATCCAGATAAATATGGTAGTCAGGGAACGGGTGGCAGTGGATCAATTCGTCGTTCTTTTACCCGTTTAAGAAAAGCTGGTGCAGCAGGCCGGGAAATGCTAATTCAGGCCGCTGCAAATAAATGGAATGTTTCCCCAAAAAATTGTCGTGCTGAAAGTGGAACCGTGATTCATTTATCTACTGGCAACTCTTTTACTTTTGGAGAACTTGTAGAAACAGCTTCAGAATTGCAAGTACCAGAAAATCCGGTATTAAAAAACCCCAAAGATTTTAAACTAATTGGAAATGCGATGCCTGGTTTGGACACCCCTTCACGGGTGAATGGTGCCGCCGTATTTGGTGTGGATGTACAGGTACCTGATATGGTTTATGCTACAGTGCTACGTTGTCCTACTTTTGGCGGCAAAATAAAATCGTTTAACCGCAAGAAAGCTATGAAAATCAATGGAGTACTTGATGTATATGAAATTGATGAAGGTGTTGCAGTAGTTGGAAAAAATACATGGGCTGTGATCAAGGGTCAGCGCGCTCTAGAACCAAAATGGGATCATGGTGATTTTTTGTCCTGGGATAGTACTCGTATCAAAAATATGATGGAAGAAAAAAGTACTGGTAAAGCTGTGATAGCACGTGAAGATGGTGATTTAACAAGTCTGAATGGTGATGAAAAAATTGAAGTGCAATACGAAGTGCCTTTTACTTCCCACGCCACAATGGAGCCTATGAATTGTGTAGCCCATGTAAAAAAGAATTCCTGTGAAATATGGGCCCCAACTCAATCACCTCAACGTGTTCAAACAACCGCTGCTAATGCTTTGGGAATTGATACAAAAGATGTAATCGTACATATCACCATGCTGGGTGGAGGATTTGGTCGTAGGCTATGGGCTGATTTTGTAACTGATGCAATCCAAGTTTCTCAAAAATCGAAGAAACCTGTTAAATTGATGTGGACCCGTGAAGATGACATGGGCCACGATTTTTTTCGTCCTACCAGTATCCATAAATTAAGTGCAACGCTTTCGAATCAACATGAACTTACGTCTTGGACCCATCGAGTTATTGCGCCATCTATCTCTGGACAAATGGCCCCGGAACGATTTAAAGATGGACAACTAGATCGTAGTGCTGTGAATGGCGCCAGCAACATACCTTATGATATATCAAATGTTTTGGTGGATTATATTATGGCCAATACAAGAGTACCTGTGGGTTGGTGGCGCTCTGTGTATAATTCTCAGAATGCATTTGCAAATGAAGGATTTATCGATGAACTCGCCCAAAAATCGGGAATAGATCCCTATCAATTTCGCCTCAATTTATTAAAGAATGCACCACGCCATTTAGGTGTATTAAGGCTGGCTGCAGAGAAAGCGAATTGGGGTAAAAAAATGGCCAAGAGACAGGGAATGGGCATTGCTTTACATGAATCATTTGGTTCTTGGGCTGCTCATGTAATAGAAGTTACGGTAACAAAAAAAGGTGAGTTATCCATAGATAAAATTGTTGCCGCTGTGGATTGTGGATTGGTTGTTAATCCAGATGGAGTAAAAGCCCAAATGGAAAGTGCTATTGTTTATGGTCTTACTTCCGCTTTAAAAGGTTTGATAACAATAGAAAAAGGAGCTGTTGCTCAATCTAATTTCCACGAATTTGAATTATTACGTATTGATGAAATGCCAGAAGTTGAAGTTTATATTGTTAAAAGCGCTGAACCACCTGGAGGCGCTGGTGAACCAGGATTGCCTCCAGTAGCGCCTGCTGTAACTAATGCTATTTTTGCTGCCATAGGTAAGCGGATCCGAAGTCTGCCAATCAAATTAAAAGATTTAAAAGTTTAATTTTTACTTTAAGACTCTATTCTGAATATCTCTGCAACAATTCTTGCTGCAGGCTCTTCTGAGCGCATGGAAGAAGCAAATAAGTTATTGTTACCATATAGAAGTGAAGCCTTAATTAAGATTGTTTCTACAATGTTAATTGATTCACTTTTAGATCCAATTTTTATCGTTACAGGTTACGAACATGATAAAGTAGTTAAACTTTTACCTAAATCGTTAGATAATATCATATATAACAGAGACTGGCGTAAGGGTATGTCTAGATCAATATATAAGGCTATATCTTCATTACCAGCTAATATAGCTGGGGAATATGATGGTTTTAGGTGATATGCCTTTAATTACAGTGAAAACTTTAAATGAGTTAAAATCAGTTTTTTTAAGTAATAATGGTGAAAAAATTATATACGCTGAATATTTTGGTAAACAGGCAAATCCAGTGATTTTTCCAAAGAAGTATTTTAAAGAGATGCTTCTTTTAAAAGGTGACAATAGATGTAAGGATATAATTATTCAAAATAGAAAGAACGCTCTAGGAGTATCAGTGGATTCGTCAGAAGTTATTTTTGATTGTGATACAAAGGGTGATTATTCTGACTTAATATCAAAGATATCTACTAATGTCTAAAAATAAACTTTTTTTAAAAGAAGCTTTAGAGCTAGAAAACAATGAAAAACCATATGCTATAGCAACTGTTATTAATGTTAAAGGTTCGTCATCTGGCAAAGTAGGAGATAAGGCAATCTTTGATGAAAAAGGTTATAGAATTATTGGATATGTTGGTGGGGGCTGTATTGAGAATAGAGCTTCAGATGTAGCTATAGAAACTTTAATTAACGGAATACCTAAAATTATTGAAATTGATCTTGATAGTGAGACTATTGGAATGGGTATTCCATGCGGAGGTAGTATGTCAGTACTTGTTGAGCCACAAATGAATGATCCTGTTATTTTAATCAGAGGGGAGGGTAGTATAGTTGAATCTTTATGTACTATGGCAAAGATGTTAAATTTTAAAGTAATTATTCATACGTCTAAAAGTCATATTCATACTTCAAAAAGCAATGAAGAACTTTATCCAAATGCAGATAAAATTATAACCGAAGGCTTAGGAGTTGAAGATATAGATGATAATATAAATTATTTTATTCTAGCTACTCACCATAGCAATGATGATAAAATAGCACTTGAAGCAATAAGAAAAGGAATCTCTTACGTTGGAGTTATTGCAAGTCAAAAAAAGGCTGATCTCATTAAAGAATATTTATCAGATAATAATGTTTCGGGTACTGAATTAAAAAATCTTTATTCTCCAATTGGATTAGACTTAAAGGCTACAACTCCTGAGGAAATAGCTCTTAGTATATTATCAGAAATAGTCATGTTAGAAAATGAAGCAACGGGGAAACAAATGAAACATCTCTGGCTCAAATAGAGGAGAAGAAAATGGAATATCGGCTGTTAGGTAAAACAGGTGTTGAGGTATCGCAATTGTGTCTGGGCACCATGCCCTTCGGCGGTCCGGCAGATGAGAAGGAATCGGCCAAAATGTTCCAGTCTTGCCGGGATGTAGGCATCAACTTTTTCGACTGTGCCAATGTATATGAAAAAGGCCGATCCGAAAAGGTTTTGGGCAAGCTCATGGCTGACAGCAGGGACCAGCTGATTATAACCAGCAAAGCCTATTTCCCCACCAATGATGATGTTGTTTCTAGAGGTAGTACCAGAAAGCATATTATGACCGCTGTAGGGGAAAGCCTGAAAAGATTGAAGACCGATTATATTGACATTTATTTTTTGCATCGCTTTGACGATTTGACGCCCTTGGAAGAAACATTACGGGCTTTGGAAGACCTAGTCCATCAAGGCAAGGTGCGCTATTTGGGTGCCAGCAATTTTGCTGCCTGGCAGGTAGCAAAAGGGTTGGGTGTTTCAGCAAAAAATGGTTGGAACCGCTTTGAATGCATTCAGCCCATGTATAACCTGGTAAAACGCCAGGCGGAAGTAGAAATATTGCCCATGGCTCTATCCGAAAGTGTTGGCGTAATTACCTATTCGCCCTTGGGTGGCGGGTTACTTTCGGGAAAATACGGCATTAAAAAGCGGCCCAAGGTTGGTCGCCTGATGGAAAATAAAATGTATGAAACGCGTTATGGGGGTCCCCAGATTTTTAATATTGCAGAACAATTTAGCCTACTATCCAAAGATCAGGGCTTTTCGCCTGTTAGTTTGGCGGTGGCTTGGGTGGCCAGCCACCCAGCAGTAACTGCACCGATTATCGGTGGGCGCAATTTAAAGCAGTTGAAGGATTCGCTTAAATCTGTGGATATTGATATGACAACAGAACTAAAAGATCGTATATCGGCATTATCGCCCGAGCCTCCCATTGCCACCGACCGCAACGAAGAAAAAACGAAACATAATTACGGCCAGCGTTAAGGGCCGTGTTTTATTTGAGCAATACCAGCAAAGTATTTATAATTGATTAAACCAGAACCAGTTCAGGAATAAATGAAACGCCTCTGGGTCAAATAAAGAGTAAACAATGAAAATTGAAGCAGGCCTTATAATTTTAATATTGTCAGTTCTTTTTGTAAATATTGTATATGTAAGTCTGGCATTTTGTATTAATAAAAAT
>Ga0187833_10002281_pt1 | contig 20766 bp, 16 predicted proteins | sample ETNtaG_37_FD_167968 | JGI IMG/M metagenome (GOLD analysis project Ga0187833, IMG submission 167968) | Marine microbial and viral communities from oxygen minimum zone, Eastern Pacific Ocean - ETNP2014_SV_400_PacBio MetaG (Illumina Assembly) | ecosystem: Environmental > Aquatic > Marine > Hypoxic...
CGCAAGAAATTTGCCCAGTAAGCTAAAGCTTTGAACTGGTACCAGTCTGGATTCAAATATCCCGCACGAGGTTTCCACGCCGGGTAGTTGTGTTATATCAATGGTGTCTGCAATGACTAACCCCGCTGGCATAGATACCAACACTCTGCTATGTTCAGCCTGAGGTCATGTGTCCACCGGAGCAGAAAGAGTGCAACTAATTCACAAGGCCATTTGGATCGTCTGCACCGTAACAGCAATTTCCGTGGCTGCTAGTTTCGCCGGCCAGTACTTTTTCGTTATACCCGCACTGAAGAAGATCGAAGCAATCGCCGATCACAAGAACATCGAGCGTGTGCAACTCGGTATCGAACTGATACAGAGACAGGTCGGCGTGATGGCCATAGACATCGCCCCCTGGGACGACACGATGGAATATTTTTCTAACCGGGATCCCGACTATTTAAAACGCAATTTCACCATTCCTGGCCTTTTAAATCAAAGGGTCAACCTCATCATATTTGCCGACAATAATGGGCAGGCACTCTGGTCCAAGCAGGTGGACCTTAATGTTGAAGAATCAGTCGTCCCGGACCCTCAACTGGTGGAACTCCTGGTAACGAGGGCAGGGGAACTGCTGGCCAATTCTCCTGGTGAAATAAGTTCCAAGGCCCTTTACGCACACGCACAGTCCCCCCTGGCGTTCTCCGCACATCGCGTACTGAATAGTGACCGTACCGGTGTATCACCAGGAATAATGATCGTGGTACGTTTCATAGATTCCACGGTCTTCGAAGAAATGGCTACCATGTTGAATCTGGATTTTACTGCAACGGTTGTCACTGCCTCCGATGCCGAGCCACCCAGTATTACCCGCAACCTGCGAAGAAACGATCAGCAAGAGATTCACTGGGTGATGGGTGACAGCCAGGGTTTTCCCATCTTGAATATAGTATCTCGATTAGGCGCCCGTGGTTTTGATGATCGCCTGTTTTCAACCCCGTTAATTCTCTCCACAGCAGCCGTGATCGTGTTCTGGCTAATAGTCTTCTACCTCCTTCGCCAGTTCCTGATAAGCCCGATCGTGCGTGTGGCAGTGAACCTGGTTGCGATTCGGGAAAGCGGTGACTACAGCTTGCGCATGATCGATGACCAACGAGGTGATGAAATCGGCATGCTCAGCAATGAATGTAATGCCCTGTTGCAGCATGTCCAGAAGCAGTCGGAAACGCTCACTTCACTCAGCAAGACCGATGGGCTGACACAGATGGCCAACCGCCGCCACTTCGACCAGGTCTTTGATGATAACTGGGCACTTCTCTTGCGTGGTGGAGAGTCGCTTGGGCTGATGATCTGTGACATCGATTTCTTTAAACCTTACAACGACAATTACGGACACCCCGCCGGGGATGCAGCGCTGAAGAAGGTTGGCCAGGCAATCGCCTCCTGTGTACGCCGGGATTCAGACCTGGCGGCCCGGGTCGGTGGAGAAGAATTTGCCATGTTGTTGCCGGTCAGCGACCTCGAAGGTTGCAAATTGGTCGCTAACAGGGTGCTTGAGGCGGTTCAGGCACTGGAAGTTCCACATGGACATTCACCAAGCGGTATCGTCAGTGTGAGTATTGGGATCGCTGTGATAGTTCCCCCTAGAAATTCAACACCAAGTTACCTCTATGATGCGGCAGACCGTGCCTTATATCTGGCCAAGGAGAACGGGCGCGCACGCTTCGAGGTTACAGATTTATCCAGCGCATCTTGATGGAGGAGTAGCTACTGCCCGATGGAAATCCCTCTGGCCCTTTACCACTCTTGGGGGTAAGTGATACCTGTAGTTTTAGCGGTGGGCCAGAAGGAATTCACTTTAACTCATAATTCTTTCGCTACTTGACTGATACCCCTTTGACCTTTTACCACTCCGGAGGTAATTATTACCTGTAATTTTGGTGGTGGGTTAACAGGAGTTCCGTCAAACATTCTAGTGCCTGATTGAAAACCCTCTGGCCTTTTACCACTCCTGGGGTAACTTAGTACCTGTAATTTTGGCGGTGGGCCAGAGGTATTCTTTCAAACTCACTTTTACACTTTCTATAAATGCAATGATCAGGCCACAATTGGAATCGCAATATAAAACAAGCAGTTAGCGATTTATGAGCGCCTGGCGACGGCAAAAGTGCCAAAAAAAGCGGACACAAATGGCCACATTTTTATCATTTTGCGAGGAAATTTGACTAATCCAAATGTCAAAAAGATGCCTCACTTATCCCACTGTGTGAGACGGCGCTGCTTAATCCAGTTCACGAAAGGCGAGCAAAACCTTTTATAGCCGGCTTGCTTTAGCTTCCAGCCAGTGCGAGATCATCACGGACGGTGCGGCTGGCCATCCAATAATGGAACACGCACCATATATTGACGATAGAGACGACCAGAATAAGGGCGTAGCGGACATTGTCATTGCCAACCATGGGTTCAAGGAAGTCAGATACCATGCCAACCACGAGAGGCCCCAGCCCCAACCCGATAATGTTCAAAATAAAGAACAGGACAGCAGAAGCCATGGCACGCATACGCAGACCCACCAGGCTGTGGGCAAGTGCGAGATTCGGTGCCAGGTACATAGAAAAAGATATGGCAGGAACGAAAGCAAGAAACAGCACAAAACCAGTATGGCTGATGGTGTAGATGGCCAATGAAAATGGCAGCGTAAAGATGGTCGACAGCGCCGGTATCCAAAGGTACCAGCGAAGATCCCTGCCAATCATCCTGTCTGTGACGACTCCACCGAGGAAGGTGCCGAGCGCACCAAAAATACCCCAGATTGCAGACCAGGTCCCCAGGATACCCAGCGTTAGTCCGTGGTTCTGAGTCCAGAAGAGTGGTGCAAAATTAGCCGCCCCGTAACCGATAAAGGCATGTAGCCCGGACGCCAGTGCCATATGCCGAAAAGTCCTGCGCTGTAACAATATTCTCGCCACTTCCAACATGGTTGGCGGGTCTTCGACGACGACTATTTTCTCAGCAAAACCACGGGGTGGCTCCCGAACCGTGAAGCGTAACAGCAGTGCGTAGATGAGACCGGGGATACCAACGACGAAGAAGGCCCATCGCCAGCCAAAATACTGCGCGATCCAACCACCAAGCAGGAAACCTAAAAGGCCACCGAAATTGATACCGGTTGAATAGATCGAAAGCGCCGTGGCACGTTCGTTTCTGTCGAATATATCTGAGATCATCGAGTGGGAAGGTGGGCTGCCACCTGCTTCACCAATCGATACACCAACACGCGCCAGGAGCAACTGCACATAATTCTGCGTCATGCCCGAGATTGCTGTCATCAGGCTCCAGGCACCCAAAGAGATAGCGACAATATTGCGGCGGTTACCCTTATCGGCAAGGCGTGCAATTGGAATTCCAGCGACCACGTAAAAAATCGCGAAGGTGAAGCCGGTGAGCAAACCGAGCTGAGTATTACTCAGGCCCATTTCAGCTTTGATGGGAATCTGCAGAATGTTTAGAATTTGGCGATCAATAAAGTTGAAGGTGTAAACACCCGTCAGGATGAACAGCACATACCAGCGGTACCAGGAGGTGGAATAGAGCTCTTCGCTCCGATGGTCTAGATCAGTATTGGTTACTTCGCCTGCCACATTCGCTCGCCTACATATTGCCGTTATCATGGGGCTACAGGGCCCGTGGTGCAAGGCCGCTCACTATTATGCTAACTTGAAATAAATTATAAGGAAGCAACCATGTCTTATCTGGACCAGGATGGCACGAAAATATATTACGAAGATCACGGCGCAGGTGATACAGCTATCATTCTTAGCCATGGCTACAGTGCAACATCGGCCATGTGGAAAGGTCAGGTAGAGGCATTTGAGGATGACTACAGGATTATAACCTGGGATATGCGGGGGCATGGACTGAGTGACAGTCCTGATGACCCGGGGCTCTATTCAGAAGCACACACAGTAGCTGACATGGCGGCCATCCTTGATGAATGCGGTGTCGGACAGGCAATTGTCGGCGGCCTTTCGCTGGGGGGTACATGTCCCTCGCTTTCAATCTGGTCTACGGACCAAGAGTAACAGCACTCCTGTTATTCGACACGGGTCCTGGATACAAAAAGGATGCTGCCAGAGACGGATGGAACGAGATGGCTGGAGAAAGGGCAAGAGAGTTCGAGGAAAAAGGCCTCGACGCACTGGGAGCGAGTAACGAGGTGCGAATTTCCAGTCACCGCTCCGCCCAGGGCCTCGCTCACGCTGCCCGAGGAATGCTTGCTCAGGTTGATAGTCGCGTAATCATGTCCCTGCCAGACATCCAGGTACCAACACTAGTTCTCGTTGGTGAACAGGATCACATGTTTATCATCCCTACAGACTATATGACCGCCAAAATTCCAGGTGCCGAAAAGGTGGTGATACCAGATGCAGGCCATGCATCCAATATCGATCAGCCTGCACTTTTTAACCAGGCCGTAGAACAGTTTCTCAACCCGATCCTGTAAACAAAATAGGCCTACAGATTCTGCTTTGAAACTATAGATTTAGAGCTTTCTTCACCGCTGCTTTTGCCAGTACGTCCATCGGGTCAATAGCCCATTCTGTTTGTTTGTCAAACAATAGCGGCAGTTCGGTACATCCTAAGATTAGTTTCTGTATCCCCTTTTCTTGAAACGATTCCCGTATTCGCACTATTTGTTCCTGCAATGTCTCGCCCTTGTTCCCTTTTTTGATTTCCAATATCACATTCATCACTTGCTGCTGGATCTCATCAGTTGGAGTAATAATTTCCAGGGAGAGTTTTTCGCACTTTTCCTGGTATACGTTTGCTCTTATTGTGCCTAATGTAGCTAACAAACCAACTTTTGTCAGGCCTATGTCCTGAATCAGATAGAGGGCTGTTTCTTCAATCATATCCAGGACAGGGATGGTAACCGCCTGACGAATCTGATCAATCCAGAAATGGGCTGTGTTGCAGGGAATCACAATGAATGATGCACCGCCTGCTTCCAAAATCCTTGCAGATTGTTCCAGGGAACTTGCTGCTTTTTCCGGTTGATTATTCAGAATTGACTGCGTCCTATCTGGAATTTTGGGATTGGAATATATTAGGGTAGCGATGTGATCCTGATCTTTTTGGGCTGGAGTAAGCTTGATTATCTTCTGATAAAAAAAAGACGGTTGCTTCCGGTCCCATCCCTCCCAAAACACCAATAGTGTTTTCAGTTTGTTCTGTCAATTTTCCTCCTCTACTTTAGTGAGAACGCTTCATCGTACATTTTAACAATGACGAAAAAAATCGCCTTTTCGGTGCATGTCTATATCGAATCGCTGCGCCACCACGTTCTTAGATACTCTTGGATTCAACCGGTTAATAAGATCTGATGATGGAGCTGATATTCCGCAACAAAGCTGGATATTAGCCACAACCAAGGCAACCTGTATAATTCTGCTCTTCTTATACAATTAATGCAGTAGATGTCCAACACAGATCCCTTGATGACCCGGTATATTAACCAGGTCGCCAGATTCAAATGGTTAGTTGTTTTCCTGGTTTTCGCCTTTACCGGCTATTTTGTAAACCAGCTTCAGTACATCAGGATCACAACCGACTACAAGATTTTCTTCAATGAGGACAACCCGGAACTCCAGGCTTTTGAGTCTCTGGAAACAACCTACACCAAGGCGGACTACTTTCTCATTGCAGTACACACGCAGGACGGGGACCTCTTTAACCCCAGACACCTGCAGGCAATTGTCGAGTTAACTGAAGCAAGCTGGCAGGCGCCCTACTCCATTCGAGTCGACTCGCCATCTAATTTTCAGCATACCACTGCTGAAGAAGACGATTTGCAAATTGCTGACCTTATTGAGGCACCCGAGCAGTTCAAAGACGATGACATGACCCGCATCAGAAGCATCGCACTGGCGGAACCATCCCTTGTGCATCGACTGGTATCAGAAGACGGGAAAACTGCCGGGGTGATGGTGACATTACAGTTCCCGGAAGGTGAAAGCTCCAGCTTTGTCCCTGAGGTTGCGGCTTTTAGCTCGGCGCTCGCAGAGGATTTTTCTGCCAGGTACCCGGAGCTGATATTTGCAAGGACAGGCCTGGCATTGTTCGACCACGCCATGTTCGAGATTCTAAAGAATGATATGGCGAAACTCCTGCCGATGATGCTGGCATTAATTACGCTGCTGATTGTCGCGACCCTGGGATGCTTCTCAGCAGCCATTATCAGCCTGACCCTGCTCATTATGGCTGCGCTCGCCGCTTCTGGCGCCGCGGTCTGGAGCGGCATTATCTTCTCCTCTCCTGTCTCCATGTCGCCCTTGATGGTGCTAACCCTGGCACTCGCCAATTCAATGCACCTCCTGGTCGCTGCTCTTCAGCACATGCAGGATGGCAAGGACAAACAAACTGCCATCACCCAGAGCCTCGGTATAAAATTCAAGCCTGTGATGGTGACTACCATTACAACTGTCATAGGTTTTTCTTCCCTGAACTTCTCCGGTGCGCCACCCATGGGCCAGATGGGATCTGTTGCCGCCGTGGGAATCGTGATCGCCTGGGTATTCTCCATGACCTTCCTGCCGGCTGCCTGGCTGATCATGCCCTTTACTGACCAGACCACCAAAAAGGATGACCGCTCCCACCTGGGGAAAATTGCGACCTTCGTTATTAAAAACAGCAGGGCCTGTATCCTGGTGATGGGTTTGTCATCCCTTGTCCTGATTGCCTTTATTCCACTTAACGAGTTTGGTGAAACATTTAATGAATTCTTTCCAAAATCATCAAAATTGCGCCGTGATACTGACTTCACAACCGCACATTTAACCGGGCCATACACACTTGAGTTCTCACTCGGGTCAGGCAAAACAAATGGCATATCAGAACCAGGCTATCTGCATGAGCTAGATCGCTTTACCAATTGGCTAAAAGAGCAACCAGAGGTAATGCACGTTTACGTCTTTTCAGATGTTCAGAAACGTCTCAACAGGTCAATGCATGGAGACCGGGATGCCTGGTACAGGACCCCCGACAACAGGCAGTTAGCCGCCCAGTACCTGCTACTTTATGAAATGTCACTACCTTACGGGCTAGATCTCAGGAGTCAGATCGATATAGACAAGTCAGCAACCAAGATGGTTGTGATACTGAACGAAATAAACACAACCCTTATTCGTGAATTCAAAGGCCGCTCTGAAAACTGGCTCAGAAACAATGCCCCTGAAGCAATGCAGGTGCAAGGCGCTAGTACCGCTATCATGTTTGCCTACTTGTCTCAGCGAATGATCGGCAGCATGTTGGGGGGTACAGCCATTGCTTTTGTACTCATCGCGGGAGTTCTAATCATCGCCCTTCAGGATCTAAGACTCGGATTTCTCAGCCTGGTACCCAATCTTTTCCCGGTTGCGGTTACCCTCGGCATATGGGCGCTGGTGGTGGGCAAGGTTGGTATGATCGCTTCGGTCATAACGGCCGTCACAATGGGCCTGGTGGTGGACGATACCGTGCACCTCCTCACATCCTACTCGTACGCCAGAAAAACGCTGGCCTATTCCGCCGCTGAAAGCGTTCGCTTCGCCCTGGTGCATGTTGGTAAGGCCGTCTGGTCAACCACCATCAGTCTCGCCGGTGGTTTCCTGGTGCTGGCATTTTCAGAATTCGCTCCCAACTATCAATTGGGAATGCTGGCTGCAATCACGATTTCCATTGCGCTGATACTGGACTTTTTCCTGCTTCCCGCGCTGCTTATACAGTTAGATGGTGACGACAAACAAATAGTTAGCTGACGCGTTACCCAGGTTAACTCCCTGAACTATTCAGCAGTTTCTTTTTTGATTCCTGGAATAGGGCATCGATAGATTGCCAGACAACACCACCTTCACCATTACCTATGATATTGCCGTTCAGTTCCCCTACCGGCCATGCCTCGTGCCCCGTGGATGAGATCCAGATCTCATCTGCATCAGCCAATTCCTCCTCACTGATATTTCTTTCTTCAAGGGGCAGGTTGGCTGACCTGGCCAGTTCAATAATGTGTTTACGGGTAATGCCGTGCAGCAGGTACTTGCTTTTCGGTGGCGTGATGATGATGCCATCCTTAACTATAAAGAGGTTAGATAAGGTGGACTCAGTGACCAGGCCGTCGCGAATCAGGATTGCATCATCAAACCCTTCATCTAGTGCTTCATTCTTAAGCAGGCCGTTGGCAATCAGACTAATTACTTTAATATCACCTTTGCCCCAGCGAAAATCCACTTTTGTCACCATCCTGTATGGGATTACAGATTTTCTTTCCAGCATTGGGGCTGCCGTCACTGTCACCAGCACAGTAGGCTTTACACCCACGGGATATTGATGATCACGTGTAGCTGCCACACCGCGGGTTACCTGCAGATATACAAAGGCCGTCTCTTCCCCACTCCTTTCAATCGCCTCGGCAAAAAGGTCTTTCCATTCATCATCACTAAAGGGTGGTGTAATCCGTATTTCGGCCAGACTTCTACGCAGGCGCGCCAGGTGCTCATCCAACGTGAACACTTGTTGCCAGTAGACTGGCATGACTTCGTAGACTCCATCTCCAAACATGAAACCCCGGTCCAATACCGAGATCTTAGCCTCTTCAGGTGCCTGCCACTTTCCGTTCAGGTAAGCGATTGCCATAAAATCAACCGATTTGGTTGGTACCTAAATCAGCCCTTCTCCTATTTTCCCGTGAAAACTGGTTCCCTTTTGTCTACAAATGCCTGTACAGCATCCCTGTGATCCTGTGTCTGGCCACAATGTACGTGATGGGTCGCCTCAAGATCCATACAATCATCCACTTCTCCCACCAGCGCTCGGTTCAGATTTTCTTTCATATAGCGATAGGCAACACTTGGCCCCTTTGCAAGACGGTTAGCAATCTCCATGGTCTTGTTCATTAATTCTTCCGGTTCACATACGTAGTTGGTCAAACCGATGCGAAGTGCTTCGTCAGCTGTTATCCGATCCGACAAGTAATACAATTCCCTAGCTTTCGCAGTACCAACCAGTTGTGTCATGAAGTAGCTGCCGCCATAGTCACCAGAGAATCCCACTTTGGCGAACGCCGTTGTCATTATAGCGGTACTCGCCATTATGCGGAGGTCACAGGCAAGCGCATAAGACAACCCGCCCCCCGCCGCGGCACCAGGCAGTGCTGCAATGGTGGGCTTGGGCATTTTGAACAGTTTTCCCGAGGTTGCTCGCTGGTGCACCCGCTGAAGGTGAATCGCGCCATCTATAGTATTGTTACCAATGGTTCCATCACCGGCAATCGCCATACCCTTAACATCACCACCTGCACAAAACCCTTTTCCGGCACCGGTTAGCACAATACACTTCACCGCCGCGTCCAGTTCAAAGTCCGACAGACACTTCTGCAGTGCAGCGTTCATCTCTCCTGACATGGCATTTAGCGCTTCTGGTCGATTAAGTGTGAGCACAGCAACACCCTCATCCACTGTCGCCAGCAGGTCCTCTGTCCCTGTATCAATTGTTGTCATATGAGATCCCCCAAATCTTTCTTCAAGATCTGAAGAAAGTGTATCACAGCATCAAGGATGACAGATTGACTCGGTTCCAGTAGATTGATGTTTCGAATTTTACCGGTAGTTATAGATGCAAAAGTTACTGATCGCCAATCGTGGTGAAATTGCCATCCGCATTGCCCAAGCAGCAGCAGAAATGGGTATACATTCTATTGCCGTATTCCCCGAGGATGATGCGTCTTCACTACACCGGCAAAGGGCTGATGATTCAGTACAGATCCCAGGAACGGGCGCCAGGGCCTACCTTGATCAGGACGCAATACTGAATGCTGCCAGAGAGCATCAAGCCAATGCGATCCATCCCGGGTATGGGTTCCTCAGCGAAAATGCCGATTTTGCAGAAGGCTGCGAAAATGCTGGTATGAGATTCGTTGGGCCTACTGCAGCGCAGCTGAGACAGTTTGGTGACAAGGGCAGTGCTCGCTCGCTGGCAACTGAATGCGGTGTGCCGCTCATACCGGGGACCAACCAGGATACAACTTTGGCTGAAGCGTTGGCTTTTTTTGAGAAACTCAATGACGGTGAACAGCTGCTTATCAAGGCGATTTCAGGGGGCGGTGGGCGCGGCATGCGCAGGGTTGAAACAAAAGAACAATTGGAGAAAAACTACGAGCGGTGCCGCTCAGAATCCAAACTAGCATTCGGCAATGATGCAGTTTATGTGGAAGCCTTGATACCTGCTGCTAAACATATCGAGATTCAAATTGTTGGTGATGGACAGGGACAGGTTACCCACCTGTGGGAACGCGAATGCTCGGTTCAACGTCAAAATCAAAAGCTGGTAGAGATTGCACCAAGCCCAACCCTACCAGACGATATTCGCCAACAACTTATATCTGCCGCAATGGGGATGGCAAAAAGTGCTTCCTTTCAAGGCCTCGGGACATTTGAGTTCCTGCTGGATCAGCAAGATGCTGGCAAGTTCTATTTCATTGAGGCAAATCCGCGCCTCCAGGTCGAGCACACGGTTACTGAAGAAATTACCGGTGTCGACCTGGTCCAGGTACAGCTCAGGATTGCCGACGGAGAATCACTCCAGGACATGGGCTTGTTGGAACCTGGTCTTCCCTCCGGTTATGCGATCCAATGCAGGATCAACATGGAGACCATTTCCAAAAAGGGTGCGTTCAAACCCTCTGGTGGGCTGATTTCAGTTTACGAACCTCCTGGTGGGCCTGGCATCAGGGTGGATGGATTTGGTTATGCGGGCTATCAGACCTCCAGCCGATACGATTCACTGCTGGCAAAGCTTGTTGTACATTCCGACTCGACGGACTACTCAAGGGCTGTTGAAAAGGCTCGCCGGGCACTGGACCAGTTTCGGCTTGAGGGGTTTGAGGTCAACATCCCATTTCTCGCAAACCTTCTGGCTCGTCAAGACTTTGTGAACAACGACATCCATACTCGCTATGTCGATGAACATATGGCTGAACTTACCGCCGGGATTTCAGCCCCACCATTGCTCCAAGCCGCGGGCACTACGAAATCCGACCTGGCTGGAATCCGACTGGAGAGCACTGATCCGTTGGCGGTTTTGGACCATGGTAAATCCATAGAACAAACCGGGGAGCCAGTTGTAGATCTTCATACAGAAGGTCCAGAAAATACCACACCCATCACTGCCCCATTGCAGGGCACCGTCATAGAGATTTCTGTTCAAGTTGATGACGAGATCTACGCGGGACAGGAAGTAATAGTGATGGACGCAATGAAGATGGAGCATGTCATCGAATCGCCGTTCAGTGGAATCGTTAGACTGGTCACCGTCGAATCCGGTGATGCTGTTTTTGAAGATCACAACCTTTTGTTTATTGAGCAAATGGAAGTTTCTCGCACTGGCACCAGTTCTAAGCAACAGCTGGACCCGGACTACATTCGTCCTGATTTGGCAGAAGCCTATCAGCGGCATAGTTACAGCCTGGATGAAAATCGTGAAGTTGCAGTTGCAAAGCGGAGAAAGACCGGGCACCGCACTGTGCGTGAGAATATTGCTGATATTTGTGACCCGGATACCTTCATTGAATATGGCTCCCTTGCAATTGCTGCTCAACGGCGAAGGAGGTCCGTAGAGGACTTGATGGAGAATACGCCCGGCGATGGCATGGTGACCGGCATTGGTAGTGTCAACGGAGAGCTGTTTCCCGATCAGAATACTCAATGTGTGGTCATGTCCTATGACTACATGGTGCTGGCTGGAACCCAGGGCCTGCAGAACCACCGCAAGAAGGATCGTATGTTTGAACTGGCAGCCAAGCTCAAAATTCCAGTTATCCTGATCGCCGAGGGCGGGGGTGGCAGGCCTGGTGATACGGATGGAGCTGGCATCGCTGGCCTCGACTGCCTGGCATTTCAACTATATTCGCACCTTAGCGGTCTCGTTCCTCGAATTGGCATTACCACTGGCCGCTGCTTCGCCGGCAATGCTGTGCTTCTTGGCTGTAGTGACATCGTCATCGCTACTGAAGATTCAAATATAGGAATCGGTGGTCCTGCCATGATCGAGGGTGGTGGACTGGGTATTTTTCGACCGGAAGAAGTTGGCCCAATGGATGTGCAGGTGCCAAACGGTGTCGTTGATATCGCGGTTAAGGATGAAACTGAGGCTATGGCAATAAGTAAGAAACTGCTCTCCTATTTTCAAGGTCCAATTGAGGAATGGTCCTGCGATGATCAGCGGAAACTGCGCGCATCTATCCCGGAAAACAGGCTCAGAATCTATGATATTCGCGATGTGATTCGCCTCCTGGCTGATGATGATTCCGTTACTGAACTTAGGCCTGACTTTGGTCTTGGCATGGTCACTTCCTTTATCCGCATAGAGGGCAGACCGGTCGGTCTGATTGCCAATAACCCGGCATTTCTGTCTGGTGCTATAGATAGTGAGGGCTCGGATAAGGCGGCCAGGTTTATGCAACTGTGCGATGCCTTTGATATTCCCATTGTCACGCTCTGCGATACGCCGGGAATTATGGTGGGTCCTGAAATCGAGAAGACAGCCCTGGTGCGGCATGCAAGCAGAATGTTTGTCACCAGTACCAGTTTGACCGTACCGCTCTTCTCTATCGTGCTGCGCAAGGGTTACGGTCTGGGAGCGCAGGCCATGACCGGAGGTGGTTTTAAGGCATCCGTATTTACGGTGACCTGGCCAACCGGCGAATTCGGTGGCATGGGGCTGGAAGGTGCCGTGAAACTTGGATACCGCAAGGAACTTGAAGCCATTACCGACCCGGAGGAAAGGGTAAAGGAATATGAAAAGCGCGTTGCCGGCATGTACGACCGCGGTAAGGCCGTCAACTACGCCACTGCATTTGAAATCGATGAGGTGATCGACCCTAAAGATTCACGGCACTGGATCATGGCAGGCTTAAAGTCTGCAGGAAAACCAGAGCCACGTGATGGTAAAAAACGACCCTTTATAGATACCTGGTAAGAAATTGACCTTAGGTCAATTTCTTACACCCGGCAGCTGTTTCGCCCAGGCGAAATTGCGAGAGGGTACCTACCTTTGGTCAAGCCACTTACTACAGTGCAAGTGAAAATATCCTTGAGGGTAAGTGTTTGACCTTCGGTCAAGCCACTTACTAGATCAGTGCTGGCGAAATTAGCGTGAGGGTAAGCGTTTGACCTATGGTCAAGCCACTTACTAGATCAGTGCCATCGAAAAGATCCACAGGCACATGCCAAGACCGACAGCAAAACAGAGCACTCGCACCAGTCCAAATCCGGCAATATAGAATCCGCCATGGCAAACTCTTGCTACTACCCAGATTATTGCTGCCAATGACCAGTAGCCTTCCGGGTCAACCCCCGCCATAAATGCTGCCAGATTAGCTACGGAGAAAAGACCGAGGGCCTCCCAGGCATTAAGTTGTGCGGCCCATACGCGAGCGCCAGTATCAACCAGCCCCATGCCCTGGGCGCGTGGCTCGCCTATATCAACCTCGCCAAATTGCTTGTTCTTGAACGGCACGGACACAAAGTGCCAGACGTAGGGCAACATGGCACCAATCAGTAAACACCAGAGTTGAACCGTCATTTTGATCTCCAGGGGACTTAGGTATGACTATCCTATCGGGGATAGCTAGGAGAGAGCAACCCTAGCCTTCGGTACGACAAGACCGGCGACATCGACCCTTTGCTTATATACTGCTCCCGCTCGGTCTGAATCCATACCGCCAGAACCGGTGACAATGTACAGATCCTTCATGTCCTCACCACCAAAACAGACACTGGTACACATTGGCTGCGGAATCTTGATGATTTCAAGGAGGTCTCCCGCCGGGTCATACACGCCGACACCGTGACCGCCATTTGCGAGCGCCACCCAGACCCTGCCATCTTCGGATACAGCCAGGCCATCCGGCCCACCTTCATCTATCTGGGCAAATACCTGTTTCGGTCCAAGCGAACCATCCTCAGCAATTTCATAACCGTTTACTACCCGGCGCGGCGTATCCGAGTGGTACAGGGTTCTGCCGTCAGGGGAGACCCCTAGACCATTGGCAAGTTGTACATCTTCACCAACCTTTCTTGAACTTCCATCCAGATCGATCAGGTAAAGATCACCAGCCTGCGGTTCCCTGCCATCATCAAATACGGGGCTCGACCCAAGTGAACCTGCATAAATACGCCCCTTACTATCCGTGGTTATATCATTGAAACCAACCAAATCATTCTCTTCATCACGATCCAAAACCGTGATGGTCGGGCCACCATCAAATGACTTAAAAGAGATATTTCTGCCGCTGACAATAAGACCACCTTTCTCGTGCAAGGACATGCCACCTATCCCGCGCCGATGTTCAAACACCGTACTGACCTTGCCTTCGGGGTCAACGCAAAATACACCACCTACCAGTACATCGCTAAATAGTAATCCTTTCCCCGGTATCCACAGCGGGCCTTCTACCAGGCTGTAACCATCACAAAGTTTTTGCATGTTATTCCTTTCATGAACCAGCAAATCGTATCAGTACACCGGCCGCCACCGCAGAACCTATGACTCCAGCTACATTCGGACCCATGGCGTGCATCAGCAGAAAATTATGTGGATTTTCTTCCAGGCCAACCCTGCTGGCGACCCTTGCTGCCATAGGTACCGCTGAAACACCCGCAGCGCCTATTAGCGGGTTTATTTTCTGCTTCGATACCAGATTCATGAGTTTGGCCATGAGCACACCGGCTGCTGTGCCGATGCAAAAAGCCACCATTCCCAGACTGAGGATACCAAGGGTTTCCATCACCAGAAACTGGTTTGCCTGAAGCTTCGAACCAACAGCCAGCCCCAGTAAAATCGTAACAATATTAATCAGTGCGTTCTGAGTTGTGTCACTGAGCCTGTCAACCACACCACATTCTCGCATGAGATTACCGAAACAGAACATGCCAAGAAGCGGGGCTGCACTCGGGACCATCAACGCGACCAGTAATAACAGCGTGAGGGGAAAGAATATTTTCTCCCGCCGGGACACAGCCCTTAGCTGTGTCATTTCAATTTGCCGCTCTTTTTTTGTCGTAAGCAACCGCATTATTGGTGGCTGGATCAAAGGCACTAACGCCATGTAGGAATAGGCCGCGACAGCAATAGCACCCAGCAAGTGCGGCGCAAGCTTGCCCGCCACGTAGATTGCTGTCGGTCCATCAGCTCCCCCAATGATCCCTATGGCTGAAGCCTCGGCGATGTTGAAATCGAAAATACCAAGGCTGGTTAAGGCTAGCGCACCGAGGAGTGTTGCAAAGATGCCGAACTGTGCTGCAGCACCAAGAAAAAGGGTCTTCGGGTTGGCCAGCAATGGGCCAAAGTCAGTCAAGGCCCCGACTCCCATAAATATCAACAACGGGAAAACACCAGTCTCAATTCCCATCATGTAGAACTGGTGCAGCACACCATCGCCAACTGCTATATCGACACCAGGAATATTGCTGAGTATGCCGCCAAATCCTATTGGCACAAGGAGCAGCGGTTCAAACCCCTTCGCTATCGCAAGATACAGAAGCAGCAGGCCAATGCCGAGCATCACCAACTGGTCTAACTCCAGTTGGTAGATACCGGTACCACGCCATAATTCGAGTAACTGCTCCACTTGGATTACCTGGTTAGCCTAATGTAATCAATGTATCACCGGCACCCACAGCATCACCTTCCTGCACCAGGATCTCGGATACGGTACCTACTTCACCGCTTCTGATTTCGGTTTCCATCTTCATTGCCTCCAGCACCACAACAACATCACCGCTTTTAACCGCATCACCTGGCTTGACTAGTACTTTGAATATATTTCCCGCAAGTGGTGCGGTTACCCCATGGGTTGTGACCGCAGCCGGGGTTACCGCTTCAACCGGTGTCGTGGATTCTATATTGCCCCCGGATGAAACTTTCACTACGAACTGCTTGCCCTCTACTTCGACGCTGTAAACTTCCGTCGCTGACACTGAGGTTGATGCCGCGCTCTTCGCAGCAGCCTGAACAGGCTCGATTCCAAGTGGCGGCTCAAAGGCATCAGGGTTATTACGATTGGCGAGGAATTTCAGCCCTACTTGCGGAAACAAGGCATAGGTCAGCACATCGTCATCAATGTTTTCACCAAAGACCAAATCTTTTTCTTTCTGTAATCCCTGCAATTCAGACTTCTGCGCCTCGAACTCAGCAGGAATATTGTCAGCAGGGCGGCATGTAACAGGATCACTTCCCTCAAGGACACGCTCCTGTAATGCTGCATTCACGGGTGCCGGTGTTGCCCCATACTCGCCTTTGAGAATACCCGCCGTCTCTTTGGCAATGGTTTTGTATCGCTCTCCTGTCAGCACGTTTAGTACTGCCTGGGTACCGACTATTTGCGAAGTTGGAGTCACTAACGGGATAAAACCAAGGTCTTCTCGCACTCGCGGTATTTCAGCCAGTACGTCATCCAGTTTTTCTGTTGCATTCTGCTCGCGAAGCTGGCCCTCAAGGTTAGTCAACATGCCACCCGGTACCTGCGCTACCAGTATTCGTGAATCAACCCCTTTAAGTGCACCTTCAAATTTCACATATTTTTTCCGTACTTCACGAAAATAGGCGGCAATTTCTTCAAGTGATTCGATATCGAGACCTGTATCCCGATCCGTCCCCTGAAGGATGGCAACCAGTGATTCGGTGGGAGAATGACCATAGGTCATGCTCATGGACGAGATTGCTGTATCAACATTATCAATGCCCGCTTCAATCGCCTTTAGGTAGGTCGCGGTGGACATTCCCGTTGTCGCGTGACAATGCATATGTATAGGGATGCTAACGATTTTCTTCAGCCGCGACACCAGGTCAAATGCATTGTAAGGCGTGAGTAGACCAGCCATATCCTTGATCGCAATTGAATCCGCTCCCATATCCGCGACCCTGACTCCCATTTCAACCCATGAGTCGATGTTGTGGACCGGGCTCACCGTATAGGAGAGCGTTCCCTGTGCATGCTTTCCCTCTTTACGAACCGCAGAAATTGCCCTCTCAATATTCCGTGGATCATTCATGGCATCAAATACACGGAATACATCGATGCCGTTTGCAGCCGCCCGTTCCACGAACTTGTCAACGATATCGTCCGCGTAGTGCCTATAGCCCAGTATATTCTGCCCACGGAACAACATTTGCTGCGGCGTGTTCGGCATGACCTTTTTCAGCTCACGGATTCTCTCCCAAGGGTCTTCACCAAGGAAACGAATACAGGAATCGAAGGTAGCACCACCCCAGCTTTCCAGTGACCAGAAACCAACCTGGTCCAGCTTTTCTGCAATCGGCAGCATATCGTCAATACGCAACCGTGTGGCAAATAGCGACTGGTGGGCATCGCGAAGCACTACATCGGTAATACCAAGGGGATTTCTTTCACTCATGGTTTTAGTGGACCTCGTGGTTACTCAATCTTTCGTTTACGGTGTTGGTAAATTGCAGCACCAATCGCTGCGTAAATTTTCGGATCAAGCCCGGTCTGCTCCAGAGGTTCATTGCCCCCACGCTCGGTCAAAGCTACCAGTGCCGACATCGACATTGTGGCTGCCACCAGCAGGGTGAGGAACAGGAAAACCGTCCCCATCCCATAAAGTGCAAGGTTTAGTCCCTCGGACATTAGTTCAGACATGCTATCAAACCAAAAAAACTAGAACTCCAGGTGAGAATATATCATCTATAGCCCAATAATGAAGTTGACCTATCTTCGCAGCACAAAGATAATACGCCCTCATCGCGCTGGTAGCTCAGTTGGATAGAGTACCTGGCTACGAACCAGGTGGTCGGGGGTTCGACTCCCTCCCAGCGCGCCATCTCATTGGTCCCAACAATTATTACAAGTGGTGAGGCGTCAGGGGAAACACTATACTGCCTATAATTGGTTAGGAATAATAGGCATTGCAGCTGAATCCGAGCCTGAAAGAAAAAGACAACCACTCCTGACGAATAGCAGGTTGAACCAAAAGTCTCTAGCCTGAAAATCTCTGAAAGGTAACTCATGAAAGTAATGACTGAAAAACAGTATGAGCGGCGAAGGCGAATACTTGCTGCAGCTAGAAAACTTGTCACTGAGAAAGGCTACGACGGTCTAAAAATGAGGGAACTGGCTGAGGCCAGCGGTGTTACTCCCAAGACCTTATATCATCAGTTTGGCAGTAAAGAAAAACTCGTTCTTATTGCCGTTGAAGAACGTTATCGCCACATTTACCAGGCCATCGATGATGCCATAATAGACAAAGGTATCGAGAGGCTGTACTACATCATAGAGACCGTCGCCGAAGTCACGCGGAACAATATTGCCTATGCCAGAGGACTCGGATCCATTTTAAGCATCAAGGATTCAGCTTTTACAACAATTCGAATGAGTACCTATCGCAAGGCTCTTGATCAAATTCAAGCAGAAGGAGATTTTGTCGATTGGCTGGACGTCAAGCTGCTAAATTACCTCATCTACAGCCAAGTAACTCGCATATATTTTCCCTGGTGGTATGATGAATTCTCTCCAAGCAATACCGTAAATACCGCAAAATTAGATGTCAGCATGGCACTTCGCTCAGTTACGAAGGGCTACACATTCGAGAAAACAACACAAATCATTAAGAGTCTGATGAAAAAACGCCAAGATTTCACCAAGGTCTAGGAGAATAGGTGTAGAAATTTCCCGGCGAAAGAAGAAGTCTGTGTTGAACACACAATCGCTAAATATACAGGCCCAGCCAACCAGGATCATTAATGTGAATGATCCTGGTGACTGATGTTGCTGCACGGTACCTATAAACTTACACCTTACCGGCTAGAAGTTATATCTAAATTCAACCCCGTAACGAGCAGGTTGTTGTACCACGTGATATCCGTATAGTGAAATCTCGGTAAAGGAAGTATACAAATCTGCGCTGGTCACGTTCTTGCCAAATACAGTGGCTTGCCAACGATCATCCGATGAGGTGTACATCACACTAAAATCTAACGTGGTGAAACTCGGCAGCAAAAAGAGATTGGAATCATTGTTCCAACGCTCATCCACATACTTAGCGGATACCCGATATGTGATTAGTCCCTCGCCATCCAAGGGCTGGTCGAGAATCGCCGTGAGACCAGCGTTCAAATCCGGCAGTCTTGCTAACTCCAGACCATCCTTGGTCACCTCGGACCAGGGTCCATGGGGAGATCGAGAAGCCACACGAGGACCGTTTATGGATGCGAGCGCACCCTCGGTTAAACTCTTGTACTCGGCATCCATGATGCCGATGTTGGCGTTGATTGAAAAATTCTCCGTGGCCAGCCAGATTACCTCGATCTCACCACCCTGGATCAATGCTTTAGCCGCGTTCACCGTTCGCTGACTGGCATCAGGCTGGACTGCCACACGCTGAAGATCATCATAGGTACTATGGAAGTAAGCGGCATTGATGCGCAGTGTGTCGCTGAGGTCAGTCTTTATACCTATTTCAAAGGTGTCCACCACTTCTTCGTCGTACTTAGGGGAAACAGCAACCACACCGCCAGAATTACGGATGTTGAAGCCACCACTGCGGAAACCCCTTTTCCATGAACTGTACACCTGGGTATCCTCATTAACAAAGTACTGAACACCTATTGCCGGACTGACATTCGACCAATTTTCGCTGTCCGAAAACCCTGGCGTACAGCCGGGTGATCTTACTGTGACGATCGGCGAACAGTCGGAAGGCACCGAGATGTCAGCCTGCTTTTCCTCATCCGTATAACGCACGCCGAGATTGAGAATAAACTCATCCGTGATGTTCCAGCTGGTATCGACGAACACGCCAAAGGCCTCGTGATCAACAAGGCCTCCAAGGACCGCCTCCACAACGCCACCAAAGATGTGGCGGCCTTCAATGTAGTCAATGTCTTGCTGAAAGTAGTAAACGCCAGCTGTCATCTCAAAATCATCACCAAACGGTGTGCCCGACCAGCGAAGCTCCTGGGAGATCTGATCCTGCTCAGGATTACTCACGAATACAAAAATATCACCGCCGCCGCCATCGGTATCGATCATTGCATACTGATCCATATCTCGATAACCGGTCACCCAGGCCCAGGCACCATTTTCAGTTTCCAGCGTGGCATCAAGGACGAGGCTGAAGTAGTCGTACTCATTGATCCCATTGGTAGTGAGATTCACTTCATCCCAGTCATTTAAATCCGGCTTCTGCGAATCTGGAAAGCCCCGCGTGTTATCCCTTTGTTTGTGGGGTGCATTGGCATCTCCCTCGGTCTTCGAAAATTCGGCGATCAGGTCAATGGTCAATGCGTCGGTGGGCGTGAAACGAAAAGACGGTCGGATTACCATGTTCTCATTATCGCCAAAGTCGGAATCCAGCGGTGCTGCCCTGCCCAGCACGCCTCCGGCAATCGGAGTTCCACCGCCGTTCGTGTTATTAAAGTGGCCGTCAGTGCTCGTGTACATCACGGCCAACTTCCCGGCAAGCCGGTTCTCAATCAGAGTACCGGTGACTTTTGCTGCCATATCAAATCGGCCATCGGTACCCGCGATGACACGAGTTTCGCCAGAATGTTCAAAACTGGCTCGTACTGTGCGCGCGACCACAGCACCTGCGGTCACGTTACGTCCAAATAGCGTGCCCTGGGGACCCCGCAAAATCTCCATGGATTCCAGATCGAAGGTGTCCAGGTTGGATCCGTTCAATATTCCCAGAACCACACCATCGACGAATATTCCCACAGCCGGGTCATCCGATG
>Ga0187833_10002283_pt1 | contig 20764 bp, 18 predicted proteins | sample ETNtaG_37_FD_167968 | JGI IMG/M metagenome (GOLD analysis project Ga0187833, IMG submission 167968) | Marine microbial and viral communities from oxygen minimum zone, Eastern Pacific Ocean - ETNP2014_SV_400_PacBio MetaG (Illumina Assembly) | ecosystem: Environmental > Aquatic > Marine > Hypoxic...
AAATCGAAATCCCCAATTTGCCATCCAGACCTATCGCCTCTCCCAAATCCATCCCTACCCTTTTGCCCTGATCGATGGCGCCAACTAATCGCAGCCCCTTCCTTTTTAAAGCCGTTTTTACCATCAAGGAACCCATCGCACCGACTCCGTATTGAATCATTTTTACTTCTCTCATATCGAATTCCTCCCTTTCCGCAAAGACTAAATAATCAATACAAAGGATATAAGGGCTTTATTATTCACATGCATAATACCATCGTGCTTCCCATCGATGCCCTTTTATGCTGAATTACCATCTTTCTTTTTGCCATTGGAAATCTTCCTTTAGAACGTGAACATTTACACCTTGAGATTTTGCGATCGAATGATAGCTGAATATCGGTGGGCTTCCATCCCTTCATATGTCGTATGGACCTCAGTATACTTAGCCAATTTCAAAGAGGCCTTTACATCTACCATCATGTGAGTGATAGTCTTGAGAAAGGTTCCAACCCATAATCCCCCAGTATACCTGGCACTGGCACCAGTAGGTAGTATATGGTTGGGACCTGCAACTTTGTCGCCATATACTTCAGGCGTGTTTTCACCCAAAAACAGGGAACCATAGCTATGGAGGAGAGGCAAAAGATCCTTTGGATCAGAGGTATGCACCTCCAGATGTTCCGGCGCATACTCGTTTGAATATCTCGCAGCATCACTAAGCGTCTCCACCAATACCACTATCCCTTTGTTTTCCCAGGAACCCCGCGCCGTCTCTTTATTTGTCCGTTCTTTTAACTGGCTTTCGATTTCCTTCAATGTCTCCTGGACGAAGGATTCGGATGTGGTAACAAGGCAAGCCCGGGCATTGGTATCATGTTCGCATTGCGCAAGTAAATCAGCGGCCACAAAGTCAGGCCGAGCGGTTTCATCAGCAATGACGAGCACTTCGCTGGGGCCAGCAAGTATATCGATGCCAACAATACCAAAAATTTGACGTTTGGCTTCCGTGACAAATTGGTTTCCCGGTCCTACAATGAGATCAACCGGAGGTATGGACTCGGTCCCAAATGCCAGAACCCCGATAGCATTAGCGCCTCCAAAGGAGTAGATTTCTTCCACTCCCAATTTATGCCATGAATATAAGATCCCGTGATTAATACCTCTGTCAGGTCCCGCCGGTGAGCAGCAAACAATCCTTTTGACCCCTGCTACCTTAGCCGGAATTACGGACATTAACCCCGAGCTAAGACTGGGATACCGTCCAGCCGGTGCGTAGCATCCGCATGAGTCAACAGGTAATACCCTATGGCCCATAATCATTCCAGGTAGCATCTCTTTTTCAAAATCTTCGATGCAATCCCTCTGGGCCTGAGCAAAAGCGGTTACGCGATCGATAGCAAAGTCAATTACTTCTCTAACTTCAGGTGCAAGCTGGTCCTTCGCTTTGGCAGCCTCTTCTGGTGAGATCAAAAAAGATGAAGGCTTATAATCGTATTTTTTCGCATAATACTCACGAAGGTACTTGTCCCCTCCTTTTTTCACCCTTTGCAATATTAAGCTGACCGTTTCCTGCAAATTCTGAAGGTCTTGTTCGATGACTGGCTTTGCTCTTTTAATTTCCTTGTAATACATTTGTTTTGCCTTTCTGTTTTCAAGTTATTTTTTTCTGTAAATATGGATGCGAATACATCGATAGCTTGCCTAAAAAGTGATTCTTAAGGGTGCCCAAGTTATGATGCGAATACTTTACTGTTTTAAATAATCTTTTCATTTTGTCTTCATACAAGAGCCAACTCAAAGCTAAAGCACATATATAAAAGGTTACCAGTCTATCATTCTAATTTATCCATTGCGTTCCGAATTCTCTCGATACCATTTTTAATACTCTGCATATTCACGGCATAGGACAATCTAACAAAATTATCACACCCGAACGCCTTTCCTGGAACCATTGCTACACGCGCTTCATCCAAAACAAATGAACAAAAGTCCATAGAATTCTTTATAACCACATCGCCTGATTTCCTCCCGAATAAGTCTGCCACGTTTGGAAAAGCATAGAATGCGCCTTCTGGCATTCTACAGGTAATACCTTCGATGGAATTCAACTCTTTGACAACATAATCTCGCCTCTCTTGATATTTTATCCTCATATGATCGACATAATGCTGAGGACCGGTAAGTGCTTCGGACGAGGCATATTGGGCAATCGAGACCGGATTTGAAGTAACTTGCCCTTGAAATTTTTTCATTGCGTCAATAAGCTCTTGAGGACCGGCAGAATAACCTATTCTCCAACCTGTCATCGCATAAGTCTTTGACACCCCATTCACTGTAATCGTTCGGGTTTTTATCTCTTTACTTAATGCAGCCACGCTCATATGATGAACTTCGTCATAAACAAGTCTCTCATAGATTTCGTCCGATATAACAAAAATATTATTCTCTAAAACGATCTGAGCTACTACTTCTAGTTCTTGCCTACTGTAAACTTTACCAGAAGGATTGCAAGGATTATTTAAAATGATGGCTTTGGTTTTAGAGGTCACGTATTCTTTTAATTCACGCTTTGATATCATGAGATCATCAAACTTGGAAGTATCCACTATGACAGGTCTCGCTCCTGCTAATGTGACCTGGGCAGGATAAGTTACCCAGTATGGCGCCAGGATAATTACCTCATCATCTCCGTCAAAAAGAGCTTGCGAGATATTGAATAGCGAGTGCTTGGCACCGCAAGAAACAATAACCTCTGACAGTGAATAGTCTATCATGTTATCTCGTTTAAGCTTAGCGACAATCGCACTTTTCAGTTCATCTATTCCAGCAACAGGTGTATACTTCGTAAATCCTGCCTGAATCGATTCTATCGCTTTTTCTTTGATATTCTCAGGGGTATCAAAGCCCGGCTCACCCATTGCAAAGCTAATTACGTCAACCCCCTTTTTTTTGAGCATCTTTGCTTTTTCATCAATTGCAATCGTAGGGGATTCACCTATGCTTTTTATCTTTTTTGTGATCATTTTGCCATAATCCATGATAATTCCTTGGAAATTGATACTCGGATCCTTTATATTTTTACTTTAAAAATTAGGTTCCAAGACAAATTTTTGCTTCCTGTTTAACAGCAGTCAGTTAATCTCTTCCTGTTTATGCAATCATTCAAAAAGCAATCTAATATTCATATATTATCTTAAAAATTTGTTTTCATTTTCTTTCATTCTCGGAACATCCTGCAAGTCAAAGACATGCTTCACAGGGACAAGAAATTCTTCGATGTCATAAATTCCCCCGTCCTTTTTAATCTTGGCGAAGACTGTCTCCATCGCCTTGATCGCGGCCCGCATCCCGTGATTAGCATAAATGACCATTTTCACTTTATTCAGCTCTTTAATCTCCTGTTCCCTTAAGGAAGAATATATTGTCGGCGTTAACACGAGTGGGACATCTATATCCCAGTGGTTTACAAATTCGATAATCTCCTGGGGATTCTTGGATTTGGAGTGGATGAAAATCGCATCTGCCCCTGCATCGGCATACCTATGAGCTCTCATCTGGGCCTCTTCCTGGCCATAACCCGCGATCAACGCTTCAACGCGGGCGATTACCATAAAATCAGGATTCTTTTGGGCAGCCTTTGCCGACTCTATTTTCCCCTCAAATTCTTCGACCCGGAGCAGCTCTTGTCTGCCATCGTCTAGGAGACTGTTATCCTTTGGAAATTTCTTTTCTTCTAGCACAACGCCCGCAATCCCCGCCTCTTCATATCTTTTGATCATATACATTACATTGATTGCATTCCCGTAACCGGTATCACAATCAGCAACCACAGGGATGTTGATCACTTCATTCATGGAACGTGCCGCTTCCACAAACTGATACATTGAAATCAAGCTGGCGTCAGGGATCCCATAGGACGCGGAGATCTCAAGCCCGCTTGACCAAACAGCGTCAAAACCTGCTCTTTCAACCAATTTAGCTCCCATCCCATTGTGAGCCCCGACAATTACGACGAGCTCTTTTTTGTCAAATAATTCCCTAAGCATTGAGGCTCTATTCATTGAGTACTGCCTCCATATTATGGTTGTGAACCCTCACCTGGTGATTTGATTGTTTCGAAATCGACTTATCAAACCTGCTTTAAGCACCTTACTCTGAATGCATTGATTGATCAGAATTCTGTCGAAAATCAAGCGGAATATACTCGTAAGAAGAAACCAAATACTCCCTATAAAATTTGTCGAACAAGAGATGACTCCCTATTTCAGACTGGTGCCTATTGAATATTCTTTTTGGTTGAACAAGCACCAATTCCAACTCAAATCGGCCTTAAACCTTCATCGGAAAATATCGCACCGCTTGCTAGAGTAACTTAATGATTCTTCCTTTAAGATATCAGTATGGTATATTGCTTAAACAATGAGTATATATAAGTCAAGCTACATATTGTTATCTTCTCAATGACAATATATTATTGCCACGGCATTGGTTACCCTGGATCAGTTGGGAAATCCCTGATCCCGGGGAGACCTGCGAACAAGCTGAAAACATTTCCAGCTATGGAATTTGTGAAAAAATCTTTCGGCAGAAGCTTGAAAGGCATGTTTTTTAAAAGACCCTTGCGAAAATCAAATTTATATCAACCGGTTGCAAAACCATAAAACCATCATTTATCACCTTGTGAGCATCGGATTTTATTATAAGTGAACTTCTTAAAAAAGGCCAAAATTTGACCTTTTCAACAGTCTTGCAAATTGGCTTCAACCAAAGGGTGATAGGCACTTTGCCGGTATCAGATTGCAGGATCTGCAATCCAACAAGTCGGGGATATATTCGAGATGAAGACAAAATGCGATTTGATGGAATGTTGATTGCTAACGAAATAAAACCCGACCCGTAAGGCGTAGATTGAAGCATCCAGCGAGTTTGTGAAGACCTGTTTTTGGATGTAGAAGTATATGATCCAGTCCGGTCAGGAAAGGCCTTTAATATACTCAGATGCCCATCGATACACTATCTCGATCAGACTTTGTAGCGATTCGGAAATATACCTGTCCCTGTGGTGGATCATGTAGAATTTTCGTTTCATAGACGGGTCAGAGAGGGGAATCGCTTCTAATTTTCCCATTTGAATCTCTTCGCTTACGACCTTCTGAGATATTATGGATACACCTAATCCCTGCTCTACCATCCTTTTTATGGACTCAGCATTGGAAAGCACCAGGGGAATAAAGACCGAGAGATTGTTTTTCCTAATAAATTTGTCTATGGCTATCTGGGTTCCGGAGCCTTTATCGTGCATAATTATAGACTCCCCCTCTAGATCTTTGGCTTCAATATAATTCTTTCGAGTAAAAGGATGACTGGGGTTTGAGATAAGCACGAGCCTATCCTCCAAAACTTTCCTATTTATCAGTCTCTTGTCCTCAATGGGATAGGAGACGAACCCAAGGTTGTTGTTGAGTTCAATAGTGTTTTCTCCGACCTGCTTAGTTGGCAGGATGTCCACAGTGACCTGTATGTGAGGGTTTGATTTCTTGAAAGGGCTAATTATGGAAGGGAGGTAATATGCCCCAAAACTTTCGGTTGTATGGATCTTGACGTGTCCCATTTTACGTTGCTGAAACTCACAGACAGTTTCGTTAGCCTTACGTTCCAATTCGAAAATTTTTTCGGCAATCCCATAAAGGGCCTTCCCTACATCAGTCAGGGCATTTCTTCTGCCGAAATAATTGATGAATTTGATGTCATAATGCTCTTCAAGTCGCTGGATCCCCTTTGTCACAGCTGGCTGGGTTATAGATAGCTCCTTCGCCGCAACATTGGGGCTTCCACGTTTGGCGACCAAATACAACAATTTTAATTGGTTGAGGTTCATCTGCTATAGCCTCCGGTTATTCAAAATTCATTGTTTTCCTTATATAATGCACCAATTCATTGTTGTTTACAACCTTTGCACAAGTTATCTCTCGAAGGAACCGTTATTTTCACAACGCCATCTTGGGGGGGGCACCTTGACTCTTAATCATCTCTAACTTTAGTTTTTCAATCAGCTTACTGTGAAATAGGAGACATATCAGATTATAAGTTGATCTGGATTAAGCTGCAAGTTTTAGTTCATTAAAAATATGTTGCATTTCGATCTGAATATTATCGTAATGAATATCTGTACAATCCCAAAGACACCGTCAAATTCAAACGCGGTGATCAGGTAAAAATCACCGTACCGCAATCAACGCACGTGCTGTCGAAAAATGCCACAATTGAACAAGTGTAACATCGTCCTGATCTGCTTTCAGTCAGGGATTAAGATGGTCGAGCCGGTGGTCTTTCTTCCCTCAAGATCTCGATGGGCCTGGGCCGCTTTCGCTAAAGGATAGCTTTGCCCGGCCTTGATCTGAACTCCGCCCTTTGTCACAACTTCAAATAAATCCATGGCATGTTCAACCAAATCCTCACGCTCCTCCGTATAAGTCATCAGACTCGGTCGTGTAAGAAACAAAGACCCCTTTGCGACAAGGATACCCAGGTCAACCGGCGGGATCGGGCCGGATGATTGGCCGAACGTAACCATCATACCCATGGGTCGCAGACAGTCTAGTGATTTCATAAAAGTTGACTGTCCGACGGAATCATAGACCACATCGACACCTTTCCCCTGCGTGATGTCTCTTACGCGTGAAACAAAATCCTCCTTATTGTAAAGGATGGTGTGGTCGCAACCGCGAGTCCCTGCAAGGGCCGCCTTTTCCGGTGTTCCGACAGTTCCGATCACCGTCGCACCGATATATTTGGCCCATTGGCAGACGATCAAACCGACACCACCTGCCGCAGCATGGATCAAGATCGTATCGTCCTTTTTCACCGGATAACACTTACGGAGGAGGTACCGTGCAGTCATTCCCCGAAGCATCATGGCGGCGGCTTGCCGGAAGGTGACCTCCTCGGGAAGTTTTACAAGGCGACGGGCCGGTATCAACCGTACGTCCGCATAGGAACCGGGCGGGATCGCAGCATATGCAACACGGTCACCGGCCTTAAGTTCAGTCACGTTTTTGCCGATTGCCTCCACCACACCGGCGCCTTCCATCCCCGGTGTCGCCGGCAAGGCGGGCAGTGGATAAAGTCCGGTGCGATGATAAATATCAATAAAGTTAACCCCGATTGCTTCGTGACGAATCAACACTTCACCCTGGCCCGGCCGGCCAGAATCGTATGCTTCCCAACGCAAAACTTCGGGCCCGCCGGTTTCATACATTCGAATTGCTTTTGCCATATGAGCTCCCGTTTACCTTTTTTCTCGAGTTTTACCCTTCGTACAACACCGCCAATATGCTCGCCTTTTCGGTTTTTGCAGCAATGCAATGCGGTGTTGTGGACAGATAATAGACGCTGTTTCCCGGCTCAAGTTCGAAGAAATCATCCCCGATTTTCAACGACACAACGCCACTTAGAATATATATAAACTCTTCTCCCTCATGCACCGATATTTCCCCTTCCGGATCGATTTCGAGTTTTACAATCAGGGCTTCGTAAAAAGTCTAACTTCTGTGTTGCGCTGCATTCTTCGTCATTGCAGTGTACTGTAAGTACGCTTCATTCCTCAGAATTTGCGCGCCTTGAATTTGAATCTTTTTACGTTGCCGTCTAATTTCGACTTTTTACGAGACTGTCAAACTTGATTTGGGTTATTTATTTAAATGAATAGTTGTGGTATACATCTATAGATAAAAAAAAGTATAAAGCTTGTCAATTTAAGATTCCCTATCATCTCCGGTCCGGAATAGGTTTTTAAAAAGAGAATCCCAAAAATGATGGCACTCGATGCAGATGCGACATTTTATTTTCGGCTTCCATCCCAAGGGAAGGACAAAGCAGAAAGTGATCGTTCAACCGAGGACGAAACAGAAAAAAGACCATCGGGTAATGACAAATTTATTGTATGCCGTCAATGCCGTCAAATCATAACGAGTCCTGCCGAACGGATTGAAATGGAGGGGGTGCACCGACACACCTTTGCAAATCCGCATGGAATCGTTTATCAGATCGGATGTTTTAAATCGGTAACAGGCTGTGGGTATGCAGGCCCTGCTTCGGATGAATGGAGCTGGTTCAAGGGTTTCAGCTGGCGGGTTGCTGTTTGCGGGACTTGTCTTTTACATGTGGGGTGGCTTTTTGTCTCAAAGGGTGGTTATAGGTTCTCTGGACTGATCCTGGATCGTATTGTTGAGATAAAATGAAAACATTGTGGTATCCCAATCCGGTTAAATCAAGCGTTGGGTTAAATATGTAAACCGCCGCTTTGTTTTACTGTTATTCACACCAATGGCCAATGCCCTCCACATCATTTAGTTTTTCAACCCCACTTACGATGATATCCAGGGGGGGGCACCTTGGCAATGGCAAAAACGTTCTCTTTGTTGGTATATGTAATTCTTTCTGTTCGCCCTGTGCATTCGATAAGCATCGCCTGACCCTGTTTACCTTCCCGATCGGGAACGCGAATATCCGAATCAGCCTCACTGGGTGGGAAAGATGAAGTGATGTAATGACGAGTTACACGAGACCTCGTTCCTGTTTTATCCGCTGATGTAACTCGGAAAAACTCTCTGGAGATTGCTCCTCTGTTCGCCGTTTGAGGGAAATGGCTCCGGTGGGGCAGGTGACAGCGCACACCCCACAACCGATACACCAGTCAAGGTCGACTTCAGCGTGGCCTTCAACCACAACCGATGCGTCCACTGGACAAATATCTTGGCATGCCCCGCATCCGATACATTCTTCGATGTTGGTTTCACGGGTGAAATAGACAGCCATTAGGGCATCGCGTGGGATTTTCTTGCGCCGGATAATCCCGACATTCCAGCAATAGTGACCACAACAGTTGCAAGTATGTTTGACTTCGCCTTGGGCGTTGTCCACCATGTGGACCAGCCCCTCTTTTTCACAGTTGCCAAGGGTATGGAGGGCTTCATCTTTGGACACCTCCCGGCCAAGCCCTTTGGCAATTAAAAACTCGGCCAACTCGTTGTACTTAAAGCAAACTTCCAAACTGTGCGGGCAATCTGTCCGGCCCAGAACATGGGCTGACATCCGGCAGGGGCAATGGGCCACTGCGATTTTTGTTGCAGCACTGACGATCGGGCCCATTTGCTCGTATGGCATGACCCCTTGCATCGGAATGTCAATGGACATATTTGCGGGGCTGTATTTATAGTTTTTTGTAGCCACACCCCCATAAATCTTTTGTGTTGTTGGAATGGTAAAGTAATTTAGCACCAGTTTGGCCATACGTTTGGCGGTATCATCTTTGCGGCCTTCCCAGAAAAAAGTCTGGGGCATACCGTAGCCGACCTGAAGGAGCGCATAGGCCTCTTTCTGATTGCTATCAACAGTGCTGTATATCAGATGCCGTTTAGAAAGAGATTCCAGCCCTTCTTCCACCGTCGGCCGGGGCAGGTCGGAACGGGCGATGATCGTTTCCAGATCGGCTGTTTTGAACGGTGCTAGATTGTTTGGAATGGCCAGTGCGATTCGAGCCTCCGCCGGCGTGAACATCTCCTGGAGCAACTTGAGAAGCGCCTCATTAAAAGGGTAACCCATTACCAGGTTTTCCAGATGCCCGGCCAGTTTCATGTAGATTTCCATTCGCAACCTCCTATTTGGTCCGGAGCCCTTTTTTGGAGAAATTTGACCCCAGATTTTCATTGAGCGGTGCCGGACCATGGGGGGCATGTCCCGGTTGCATCCCCTGGTGGTCCGGCCAAAAGGACCGTTTTTGATAGGGGGACACCTTCATGATATAATTCCACAACTCTTTTGCATTCGGTCCGGGCATGTCCGCAAGAGCCATTGGGGCCAAAGCCAGGTCGGTGGCACATAAAACAAAACCTACAATCATCACGATCTTTTTCGTTTTATCCTTCTTTCCGAATAAGTATCTATAACCTCAAAGAGTCATTTGATAAATTTAAGATATAAGATCACTGATACTAGATATTAAGCCACATTATATACAATTTGCCCCATTGGGCGGTAAAATGTCAAGCTAAAGGTAATTTACGTCTTTGTTTTGATCACCGCTTCTTTGAGATACTGAAAGACCAAAGGTCCTTCAATGGTAGCTTTTTCGCTCCCCATTACCACATGGTGCATCCAATCCAATTTTTCTTTATCAAAGCTGCCAATCTGGTCCTCTATAAGTTTTAACTCATTGTGATTATAACTATATATCACAACAGGACCGTACAAAACTTCACCGATCTTTTGATGAACGGCAGCACCGATGATGAAGCAATTACTGATTTTCATGTTTTTTGGGGGGCGTCGATAAGAGAGTATTTCTGCAAAAAGCGTCAGACTTTCAATTACACCTTCGCTATACGCTTTATTGAGGGAGGCCGATCCGTCATTTTCGATATCATCAATGTCAGACATCTCAAAGGAAAGATCGAGCATATCGACATATTCTTTTTGAATGGTTCTAACAGATTCTTCCTTTCTGCTGACGACCACATCGCCATCGTTTAAGATTTTGATAACGTTGCGAATGCTAAGCATCTCCTTAATGGCGGGGCTTTTTCTCATTGCCACATCTTCAGCAGTGGTGTCATAGATTGCCAGATCATTGTCCAGGACCAAAATCCTTTGTTCACCTTTATCTTTTTCAAGTATAAAAAGATCGAGATCCCGTTCTCGTTTTAACTTGTAGGGCTTTATTTCAAGCAGATCCCGCATGGCTTCCCCATCGATCTTTTTACCGCTATCCGGAGTTCCGATGGAAGCGATTACCTGTTCTGAGATCTTATCGATTTTTATTTTTTTCAGCAGATTTTCTCTGAAAGTCATGATTATATACCCCTTTGAGTTAAAACAGTTTCACCAAACGTTCTGATGAACTCGCTTTAATTTTTTAGAATGAAGATGGATATTTTGAGAAAAAACAGTGAACATCGATGGTTGCGTCATTTTGACTTGAAAAATTACTTCGTAAACACGTAAATTAAGTCTATTTTGATGTAAATCAATTTCAGAATGCGCTATAACAACTACTAATTAAAATTTCGCACCTTTTATCCTATGAAGATTCGCCTTCTACAAAGGGCGGATTGAAATTTTTTTTGCAAAAATATGATAACGAAGGATTACAAAAGAAGAGAAAACAAAATCGAACAGATGCATCAAGCAACCCTACACCCAAACGAAACATTTTTGCAACAATTGGAAGCCGACGGTAAATTTGATGCCAACGTCTGCTTTCAGTGCCGCAAGTGCACCAACGGTTGTCCGGTCACTTTTGCCATGGATCTCTATCCCGATGAAGTGATTCGACTGGTTATCCTGGGTCAGCGGGAAGCGGTTTTGAAATGTCGAACGATTTGGGTCTGCGCCGCTTGTGAAACCTGTACAGCCCGCTGTCCAAACGGGGTCAAAATCGCTGAACTGATGGACGCCATCAAAGAGAGGACCCTTTTGGAGCGTGTCCCTGTACCCCAGCCCCAGATCTTAACACTCCATCGAACATTTCTAAAAAATGTAAGAAAATGGGGACGTGTTTTTGAAGGGACACTCCTGCCCGCTTACCTTTTGCGAAGCGGTCAATTTTTGCATAAATGGCGCGAGAGGTTATGGGGTTGGGACATAAAATACGGGTGGCGGTTGCTTTGCAGGGGAAGATTCTTTCATTTTCCAAAAAAAATCAGAGGGAAAAAAGAAATCCGTAATATTCTCATTCACCATAAAAAATAAAACCATGAAGATCTTCGAGTTGGCCTATTACCCTGGCTGTTCGCTGCAAGGAACAGCAAAAGATTATGCAGAATCGATCATTGGAATTTGTGAATCCCTTGACATTCAACTGACAGAGGTTCCGGATTGGAATTGCTGTGGGGCAACCGCGGCTCACAGCATTGATCGTCGGGCAAGCCTTGACCTGGTCGAAAGAATCTTTCGCCAGGCGGCCCAAATGCCGCAATCGGAGATGCTGGTTCCCTGTCCCATGTGTTTTAATCGATTAAAAACAGCTATTTTGGCGCAGCCGTTCGATCAGAAGACTGAAGATCAATATCGGATACCCATGGAAAAAGGATTTCCCAAAATCTGGGACACGGCCAATTTTTTTGCCACCCAACAGATGATGGAAACGATTTCAAATAAGGTTCAACAACCACTCAAGGGCTTGAAAGTCGTTTGTTACTATGGTTGCATGGCCAACCGACCATCTGAAATCAGCGATGAAACCGATTTTGAAAACCCCCAGAGCCTGGATCGAATCGTCATGAATCTTGGCGCTACACCTATCGCTTGGCCTTTTAAGACCGACTGCTGTGGAGCGACCCAGGTGCTATCTCGCCCGGACATCGTTTCCCATTTGGTCGGCAATCTTTATGACATGGCCAGACGGGTCGGGGCCCAGGCTGTTGTGGTTTCTTGTCAGATGTGTCACGCCAACCTTGACATATATCAAGAAAAGATTGAAGCGGATTGGGGAAGGCGTTTTAATTTGCCAATATACTATTTTTCTGAGCTGATCGGGCTTGCAAGCAATGTAAGCGGGGTAGAGAAGTGGCTTTCTAGTCACCTTACAGATCCTTTTCCCCTTCTAAGGGAACTTGGCTTGTGGAACCCGACATAGAATTTGCTTTAGGGTGGAAAACTCTCTGCACCCCGGGTGCAGGGAATTTTATCTTGCACAGCGAATAAATAAAAATGACAAAAGTGAATACAGCGAAAAAATCCGATCAAACCCTTGCGGGGATCTTCACTGGAAATAAAAATAAGATCGGTTCGATAACCATTGCGGGCGGAGGGATAGCCGGTATTCAGGCGGCCCTGGATATAGCTAAATCCGGTTTTAAGGTATATCTGGTTGAGGAGAAACCCGGCTTGGGCGGGGTAATGTCCCAGCTTGACAAGACTTTTCCCACCAATGATTGTTCATCCTGTATGATGGGGCCAAAATTGGTGGAACTCGATAATCACCCGGATATTGAGATTCTTGCTTATACCGATATCATCGGCCTGGCCGGTGAGCCCGGTCGCTTTCAACTGACGCTCAAAAAGAAGGCCCGCGCCGTAGACCCGGAAAAATGTATCGGTTGCGCCGTTTGTGCTGGAAAGTGCCCGGTAAAAGTGTCAGATCCATTCAATTCGGGCCTTAGCAAACGAAAAGCCATTTATATTCCGTATCCCCAGGCGGTCCCGTTTGTTTACACAATTGACAAGGAACACTGCCGTTATTTTACCAGGAAGAAATGTCGGATTTGTGAAAAGGTTTGTGAAAACAGGGCGATCCAGTTTGATCAGGAAGATGAGGTGATAAAGCTTGAAACCGGGGCTGTAATTTTAGCCGGTGGGTTTGAGCCTTTTGATGCGAGTTTAAAGGGAGCATATGGACACGGGCTTTGGCCCAACGTGGTCACCAGCTTGGAATATGAGCGGATACTTTCGGCTGCGGGTCCTTTTCAGGGACATATTCAACGTATCTCTGACAATAAAACCCCTCGAAATATCGCATGGATTCAGTGCGTCGGTTCACGTGATCCGGCCTTTGGACAGGATTACTGTTCCACAGTCTGCTGCGTGTCCGCCACAAAACAAGCCATGATCACCAAGGAACACGACAACAGCATTGATACCGACATTTTTTTTATCGATATCCGGGCCCAGGGAAAAGGGTTCGATCGTTTCTACGAAAGATCGATGTCGGAAACCAACATTCGCTATGTTCGGTCCATGATTTCCCGTGTGATCCCAAATCCGGAAGATCATACCCTTTGTATTTCATATGTGACACCCGAGCACCGGATCCAGAAAAAAACTTTTGATATGATTGTGCTTTCCGTCGGCCTTTCGCCGAACGCTTCTGTTTTAAGGCTGGCAAATGAGATCGGCCTGAAAGTGGACGAGTGGGGCTTTATCACAACAGATCCCCTCGATACGGTGGCTACCTCCCGTCCTGGAATTTATGTGTGCGGGGCGGCCCAGGGCCCCAAAGATATTCCGGATTCGATCCAGCAGGCCGGCAGTGCAGCAGCACGAGCCACGGCCCTGCTATCCGATGCAAGAGGATCCATGATTGAATCAAAAGCCCTCCCTGTTGAACGCGATGTGACCGGGGAGGAACCACGGGTTGGAGTCTTTGTCTGCCACTGCGGAACCAATATCGCCGGTGTGGTTGATGTCGAAGCGGTTACCGACTATGTGAGATCGCTCCCCAATGTGGCCTATGCGACCCATTGCATGTTTACCTGCTCCACCGACCAGCAACAGGAAATAAAGCAGGCAATAAAAACACACCGTCTTAACCGGGTCCTGGTCGCAGCATGCACTCCTCGAACCCATGAACCGCTCTTTCAAAACACCCTGCGAGAGGCGGGGCTCAATCCTTACCTATTCGAGATAGCCAATATTCGTGAACAGGATTCCTGGGTACATCAGTTAAACCCGGAAGCTGCCACCGCCAAGGCAAAAGATCTGGTGAGGATGTCTATCGCCCGCTCTCGGCTTCTGCAACCCTTGCACAACACCACCTATGAAGTGATCCAGCGGGCGCTGGTGGTTGGAGGGGGATTAGCGGGTCTCACGGTGGCTCTCGGCCTGGCGGAACAAGGATTTTTTGTTGTTATGGTCGAACGGACTGCTGAGTTGGGGGGAAATGCGCAGACGCTGTTCTATACAGAGGATGGGGCCCAACCCGCCGAGTATCTCAAGGAACTGATCGGGAAGATCGAAAGCAATCCTTTAATCACGGTTTATAAAGAGTCCCTTGTGGAATCGATTACCGGCAGTTGTGGCAATTTTAGCACTGCCCTCAGTGTAAGGGGAAAAGTTCAGAATATTTCCCATGGAGTTGTGATTGTTGCCACCGGTGGAGAGGAATATCAGCCAACAGAGTTTCTTTTCGGCAAGCATCCCAAAGTGCTGACCCAAAAGATGTTTGAAAAGTTGCTGGCAAAAAAACCCGATGAAGCCAAACAGTTTCGGCAGGTGGTGATGATACAATGCGTTGGATCACGGGAGCCGGAGCATCCATATTGTAGCCGGATCTGCTGTACCGCTGCGATGAAGAACAGCTTGAGGCTGAAAACGCTAAATCCAGATACCCGGGTTTCGGTCCTATATAGAGATATTCGTACATTTGGTTTAAAAGAATTGTCCTATACGAAAGCGCGGAAACAGGGAGTTCGTTTCTTCCGTTTTGAAATAGACCAAAAACCGACTGTAACATCCAACGGCGATGCGCTTGAAATTTTGGTTTTTGATCAGCATCTTCAGATACCGGTGAAATTGCAGGCAGACCTTCTGGTATTGAGTGCAGCCATCCGACCGAGACCGGAAAGCAAGCAACTATCGGAAGTCGCACGGCTTCCTTTTGAAGAAGATGGATTTTTTATGGAAGCACATATCAAGCTCAGACCCCTCGATTTTGCAACAGCCGGCTTTTTTCTCTGTGGCCTTGCCCATGGCCCCAAATTCGCAAATGAGGCCATTGTCCAGGCCCACGGCGCGGTTTCAAGGGCCTGTTCAATCCTTTCTAAAAAAGAGATGATGGCCGAAGCCGTGATAACCCATGTCGATCCCCATCTCTGCCGGGGGTGTGGAGAATGCGAGAACACATGTCTTTTCAAAGCGATTCAAGTAAAAGAAGTGGATGGAAAAAAGCAGGCAGTGGTATCCGAAATATTATGCACCGGCTGTGGTGCTTGTAATGTGGCATGCCCCACAGGGGCGTCGTCCCTGGCCCATTTTCAGGATGATCAGGTCCGTGCAATGACCAAATCGATCGGGTGATTGGTCGAAAAGTTTTGATTATAAAATAAGGACAATCGATATGTCTTTTTCAGAAGAACCGAAGATAGTGGCGTTTGTATGCAACTGGTGCGCCTATGCCGGTGCTGATCTGGCAGGGGTCTCGCGGATGCAGTACCCCACGAATGTCCGACTGATTCGTCTGATGTGTTCCGGAAGGGTAAATCATGGCTTTCTGCTCGATGCTTTTGATAAGGGTGCGGATGGCGTCATTGTATCCGGGTGACATTTAGGGGATTGTCATTACCTGGACGGTAATAAGAAATGTCAGAAAGTGGTTGAGGAAACCCGTGAATTCCTTGTCCTTCTCGGGATTGATCCAAAACGTTTGCATTTAAAATGGATTTCAGCGTCTGAAGGAGCGGAGTTTGTCGAGGAGATGCGTGGCTTTGTTCAGCTGGTCAAATCGCTTGGTAAAACTCTGCCCCCGGAAAAAAGAACGGTGCCATAAAATCGGTATGAGATGGATCTTGCTCTATGAAGCAGAAAACGAAACTGACACAAACACAAATTGATTATTGCATGGAGTGCGGTATCTGTACCGGAAGCTGTCCCATCAGCCGGGAACTTCACACCTTTTCACCACGGCAGATGATCAGACAATCTACGATGAAACAGGATGGGGGACTGCTTCAAAGCCCGGAACTGTGGGCGTGTCTCAGCTGCGCTCGCTGCAGCGAGCGGTGTCCCGTAGATATTGATTTCCCGGAATTTCTCCGCTTGCACCGGGAGAAGGCCCGGAAAATAGGAAATTTTCCAAGGGAAAGTCATCATGGGGTTCTACAGTTGGCCGCAAGCCTTCAAACCCATAATATCAAGCAGCAACGCACCGGATGGGCGGAATCGGTAGGGGTTTTCAAAGATAAAGGAGATTATTTTTACTTTGTGGGGTGTCTCCCTTTCTTTGATATTACGTTTCGGTATCTCGGTCTATCCCCCCTCAATATCGCACGAAGTGTGCTCAGGTTGCTAAACAAAATGGGAATTGAACCGGTGATCAGCAATGATGAGCGGTGCTGTGGGCACGATGCGTTGTGGTGCGGCAATGAAGTCACTTTCAACAAATTGGCCGAGTGGAATCTCAAAACAATTAAGGCGACCGGGGCAAAACGAGTCCTCTTCAGTTGCCCGGAAGGGTATTTCACATTCAAGGAGCATTATCCGAAATATGTTGGTGAGCTCCCCTTTGAAGTTCTCCACATGACAGAGCTTTTAGCCCGTGAACTGCCGGATGCCGGGGTTTCCTTTCAGCCGCTTTCCAAAGATGTGGTTACCTATCAGGACCCGTGCCGGCTGGGTCGCTGCTCGGGAATTTATGAACCACCACGCCGGCTTTTGCATCTTTGCCCTGAAACCCAACTGATCGAAATGGAACGAAACAGGGAAAACGGGCTCTGCTGCGGGACCAGCGCATGGATGGAGTGTTCCAGTTGTTCCAAAGCGATGCAAGTAGAACGCCTTCAGGAGGCCATTCAAACAGGGGCACAGACCCTGGTCACCGCCTGCCCCAAATGTCAGATTCACCTGATGTGTGCCCTGGGAACAATTAAGCAGGATCTGAGAGTGACGGACATTTACACTTATCTGGAAGAACGGTTGGAAAAGGAATAGAAAGCGAAGCCGCCGGCGGGTAGGCTTACCCGGGTTATGCAGCTCTCGACAGGCTTACCGCACACACCTTGTATTCTGGAATACCTGAAACAGGGTCCAGGGCGGCGTTTGTAAGTTTGTTGGCAGCCGCCCTGGCATAGTGGAAGGGAATAAAAACCGTTCCCGGGACAGCTTTGCGGGACACCTTGACACGCGCAATTATCTTTCCCCTTTTGGAAGCAATATCGACCATGGTTCCGTCTTCAATCTCAAGGGTCCGGGCATCCTTGGAAGAAATTTCAACAAAACTTTCCGGAGCACGCTCATTGAGCCCCGCAGTTTTCATCGACATCGTACCCGTGTGGTATTGGTAGAGAAGACGACCGGTGGTTAAATACATGGGGTATTGCTTGCTAGTTTCCTCGGCCGGCGGACGGTAATCAATGGCATGAAAAAGCCCCTTGCCTCGGGTGAACTGGTCACGATGCAAAATCGGCGTTCCCGGATGCTCCCTATTCGGACATGGCCAGCAAATTCCTTCCTGTTCGATACGGTCAAAGGTGATTCCGGCATAGGACGGCGTGGTCCTCGATATTTCTTCCATGATGTCACTGCTGTTCGCATATGACATCGGATACCCCATAAGGGTTCCGATTTCACAGATGATTTTCCAATCCTCCCATGCTTCGGCAGGGGGATCTACCGCTTTTCTGATCCTTTGAACTCTTCTCTCTGTGTTGGTGAAGGTCCCATCCTTTTCCGCAAAACAAGCAGAAGGAAGCACAACATCAGCCAGTACGGCTGTTTCAGATAAAAAGATATCCTGAACTACTAAAAAGTCGAGGTTCGATAGGCTTTTTTCCGCATGATTCAGATCCGGATCAGAAACGAGCAGATTTTCACCGATGATATACAACGCCTTCAGATCCCCGTCAAATGCACTCGGGATCATCTTTGTGGCGGTCAAACCCACTTTTTCAGGGAGACCGGTGACCCCCCATGCATCCTCCATTTTCTTTCTCAGCTCAGAATCCGTAACCGCCTGATACCCAGAAAACACATCTGGGAGACCACCCATGTCACAGGACCCCTGAACGTTGTTCTGCCCTCTCAAAGGGTTGACCCCTCCGCCTTCCATACCCAGATTGCCGCAAAGCATTGCAAGGTTTGCCAGGGATTTGACATTGTCGGTCCCGGTGGTGTGTTGAGTGATTCCCATACAGTAAAGAATGCTCCCGGTCTTTTCACCGGCATAGAGTCTGGCGGCGTCAATGAGGTTCTGTGCAGGAATGCCGCAAATTTCCTCTACAAATTCGGGGGTAAATTTTTTGACAATATCTTTTAATTCATCAAACTTTTCGGTTCGATTGGTTATAAAATCCTTGTCAAAGAGTTCTTCTTTGATAATAACATGCATTAAACCGTTAATCCACGCCACGTCTGTTCCGAGGTTGGGCCTCAGCCATTGATCGGCAAAGGTTGAAATTTTGATTCGCCTGGGATCTACCACGATCAGCTTTGTCTTTTTGAAAGTGACCGCACGTTTAACAAAGTTTGACAACACCGGATGGTTTTCGGTGGTATTGGATCCGGTGATGAGAATAACATCTGCTTTTTCGATACACCCGATGGTGTTTGTCATTGCCCCGCTTCCGAATGCCGCAGCCAGACCGGCCACAGTAGAAGAATGTCAGAGGCGGGCGCAGTGGTCAATGTTATTGGTTTTCAATACGGCACGGGCAAATTTTTGGGCGATGTAGTTCTCTTCATTCGTAATTCTGGCAGAGGTCAACACGCCGATACTGTCAGGCCCGTGTTCATTTTTAATCTCTTTGAATCTGCTTGCCACCAGATCAATTGCTTCTTTCCACGTCGCGTCTCGAAAGGTTCCGTTCGTCTTGATCAAAGGCGTCTTCAGGCGTTCAAGTGAGTTGATAAAATCGAATCCGAATCGTCCTTTTACGCAAAGGCTGCCTGAATTGGGTACAACATTCTCCACACCGGTAACCTTCACCACCCGATTTTCTCTCACATGCAGATAAAGCTGGCACCCGACACCGCAATAGCTGCAAGTGGTTCGGACCTGTTTTGTTTCCCATGGCCGGACATTATACCGGGCCTCTTTTTCGACCAACGCCCCCACGGGGCATGCCTGGACACATTCCCCGCAGAAGATGCAGTCTGAATCTTTAAGCGGTCTGTCCCCGGCAGCAATGATTTTGGCTTTTGACCCCCTGTATCCGAAATTGATGGCATGGTTAACTTGGATTTCATTACACGCCTGAACACATCGACCGCAGTTGATACATCTTGAAAAATCCCTGACAATGAATGGATTAACCGTCTCCATCGGATACGTGGTTTCAGTTGCTGAAAACTTCTCGCCAGATACCTGATACCGGTATGCAAGGTCCTGCAGCCGGCAATCGCCCCAGACCGGGCACAATTCGCTGCTGCCATCTTCCATCTGAACCTTGAGCTGAAATTGGGTCCAGTCGTCTCCATCTGAACCCCGAATCGAGCAGTTGTGATTACCCGATGACAAAAGAAGCTCGATCAGCATTTTCCTGGCTTCGATCACCTGGGGAGATTCGGTGCGGACCACCATGTTGTTTGTGGCCGGAGCGGCACACGAGGCCACCAGGACGCGCGCCCCCTCTACCTCAACGACGCAGATTCTGCATGAGCCGGTTGGGGTGGCACTTTTAAGGTGACAAAGCGTGGGGATATCTATATGGTTACGATTGGCGATTTGGAGAATCGTTTCCCCGGTGTCAAAAGAAAATTCATTCCCATTGATAATAATTATATTTTGAGCGTTCATCGTGCTGAAATCTCTCCTTAAAATCGAATCGTTGTCTACAGGTCACCCCTAGAGACTTAACGGCCAATGGTCTGAAAAAATCCACCTGTATTTATAAGATGTCCCCAACTTTGTCAACCGGGCTTTTCCCCATAGTTACATAAAAACCATGCCAAAATGGATTTAAAGATTATTATGATCCAATAAATCCCGGATCACACAGGCTACCTCATTGAATTGTTTTTTCTTTTTTAAGGTAATATCTGCCGAATTCCGTCATGCCCACGATATGGAACGCCATATCATGAAAAATGCTAATATAAAATATTTTTCTTAAGATTTATAATATTTTTTAAATGTTATTACAATTTATTGAAATTATTAGAAATATCTTTTTATGCCCTATTAAAAAACATTTTAATATAATTAAATTCAATTTCCCTTTCCATTTCCCTGTTCAATATCTTAACTTATTGTAATTATATATTAATATCATACTCTTTTTGGAGAGTAACTCAAAACAACTCTAAACGAAGAAAATAAGAGAATTTAAGAGATTGATGGCATCGATCCACAAAA
>Ga0187833_10002285_pt1 | contig 20757 bp, 14 predicted proteins | sample ETNtaG_37_FD_167968 | JGI IMG/M metagenome (GOLD analysis project Ga0187833, IMG submission 167968) | Marine microbial and viral communities from oxygen minimum zone, Eastern Pacific Ocean - ETNP2014_SV_400_PacBio MetaG (Illumina Assembly) | ecosystem: Environmental > Aquatic > Marine > Hypoxic...
GATGAAGAGGTACGCGCCGATCTCGAAAACATCGACGGCATCGGCCCCTCCATGGCCGGCGATCTCGCCGCTTTCTTTGCCGAGCCTCACAACGTAGAGGTTTTGGACACCCTCGAAGGCGAACTCACGGTGGCCGATTTCATCGCTCCCGAGACGGAGTCACCCCTTTCCGGCAAGACCGTGGTCTTCACCGGCACTTTGGAGGGCATGAGCCGGGGTGAAGCCAAGTCCCGCGCCGAATCCCTAGGCGCTCGCGTAGCGGGCTCGGTCTCGAAGAAAACCGACTACGTGGTAGCGGGCCCCGGCGCCGGCTCCAAGGCCAAGAAGGCGGATGAACTAGGCGTCACCGTGCTCAGCGAAGAGGAATGGAGCGAGATGATCGGGTAAGGGGAAGTCCGTGATGCCCAAGGGAATGGTGTCCAGTTTCATCGTCGTCCTTGCCCGGGCGGGGTCATGGGGCGCGCAACCCCACTCCCGCAGATGCGAACAACATCTGTTACTCCATAACCCATCCGCTCAAAGCAGTGTCTTCACGGAACAGGATATCATGAATCAACCGGGGATCGGCGCGCGCGGCTTCCGCCCCTTCCTTGGCGATGAAGGTGACTTGGCCCGTGATCGCCACATCGTCCTGCAGGGAGTGAAGACGGTCCGATATCTGAGCCTGCGTGGCGGCCATGCTCTCTTCGTCCAGTAGGTAAGTTTTATCTGTTTTTGAAGCGATGGCGATTCTGCTTGCATCGAGAAGATAAAGCAGCGAACTCCGGAACTGGAAAATCAGGGGATGGTTGACGAGATGAGCGCGCACCGCCCGCCAAAGAGCGTCTTTCAAAGGGAAAGGAAGACCATCCACCATGACCCACAGTTTCGGAATATGGCATAAAACGCTTACAATCTCGGCAATAAAGCCGCCACTTCCAAGACCATAGACGACGACGGACTCATAGGCCCGCTGCTTGACGGCGGCGGCGATAGCGTCGCATACCTGGCGTCCCTGAAGACCGTGCAACTGGGCTCCCATCATGGTGAGGCGGCTGTTTATGGCGGCCGCCATGAAGGGCGCATAGACCGGCTCCAGAACCATGGCGTCAAACCCCCATTCATTGGCCCAGGCTCCAATGCCGGAAAGAGGCCCTTGCTTTTCCCCAAAGGCGGAAAGCGCCGTCATCCCGTACCCCGGAATCACGACGAACAATTTCTCCCTGTCCTCCCGCGCCGCGCGGAACAGGGCCTTGGTCTTGATGGGGGGGGAACGGTGCGAAATTTCCACATCTTGCACCGCGCCGGGTGCGTCTTTTTCCGCCCAGCCCACCGTATCCAGTTTTGGGACATCCCAACCCACGGCCGCTGCCAGAAGCGCGCTGAAATCCTCATCGGCGGCCGCCTGTGAAGACGCAGGTGCAAGCCGGGGAAGGGAATCGAAATGACGCACATCATAAGCGCGTTCATAGATTCCAGGATTGACCGGGGAGTCGGGGCCGAAGAAAACACCGGCATCCTGTATCTTCCAAAGGGTATATCCTGCAGCAAGAGAGACCAAAAAAACTGCAGCCATCAGCGCCACGCCCTCTATGAACCTAGTCCCAGTCATGGCGTCTCAACCTCCCGGGGCACAAGGGTGATGCCGGAGAGCCGTTCCCAGTTCCCGGCCATCATGGTTTCCATGAGCTCAATTTCCGGCTTGTGGCCGATATGGCTCTTGAAAACCAGACGCAACCGACCCGAATCGTCCAGCCCTTCCCGCCAGACAAAGCCCTTTTCGAAAAGCGGCAGCATGGAACGGAATTGCTCCTCACTAGAGGTGTAGACCATGGGACTTTGGGCATCCAAAATAAAGTCGGCCATGGAAGACTGGCCTATAAGAGGCGTCAGATGGTCTATCCATACGCCGTATTTCAGGTGTGAGGAAGCGCTCGGACTGCCCCAGAAAAAACGCTGATAGTCCGCATCCATGTTATCTTCGGCGAACACCATGCTGAATCCGGGGCACAGGGCGGAAATGTATTCCACGGTCCGCGACGCGCGTGACAGACCATGGAGAAAAACGCGACGATAACGTTGACGCCACCCGTACCCGGCGCCATCCATAAGATCGCAAATCCCCCGCGCCCACAGCCCATAGGCTTGTCCTTCGTTAATCTTGAGCAGTGTGTTGAGCCAAGCCTCTATGAGACCGTTTGTCGCTTGGTCGAAGGCCGCTACATCCATCCCCTTCTCGAAGAAGCGTCTCCCCACCACGCGGTGATAATCTTCCTTACGCAGCCCGAGGATATGTTCGCTGGTTCCCCAGCTTCCCGGGATCACAATCAACAGATCCTGCGCGCCCTCCCCGTGACTGGCGAAAAGAACCCGCACTCTCGCCTGCGGCTTCTGGTATTCAATGAAAAGCTCGCTCAGCTGCCCTCCCAGATAGGGGCCGGACCGTCCCTTTTTAACGATTCCGCCACCGTCCTCACGTCTCGGCTCAATAGTTTCAAACCCGGTGGCGGCCAACAGGCGGGCATGAAACCCTTTTGTCCGCCCCGAGGGAAAATCGGGGCCGGCGTTATCCAGCATCGTCCACATAGCCATATCCGGCGCGGAGGGCTGAAGAGCTGGATAATCCACGCCAAGTGAACGCCATAAGGGCGGTGCGCCGCTAAACCGCATCCATGCCCGCGTCAGGTGATGTATGGGCCCCAGCCCGGGGTCACGGGAGGCAAGAAACCACCCGGCCAGAATTCCCGAAAGACACAGAACAGCGGCGCCCAAATAAAAAAAGAGACCCTGACGCTCCATCTTTTCCCCAATAACAGAAATTTCAACCATCGCCCGCGAGCGACAGGTATTTTTTTAAGGGTATCTATTCCCTTTTTCATCCGCAACCGCGAACAGCCTTTGGACCTACACGGCAGACGGACTTGTATTGACCCTTCGGGAAATGTGCATTAAGTGACGGTCTCCCTGATGACCGCGAGACTTATGCCAGATCTTCCTCACGCTCCTTTACAAGCCCGTTTGTTGCGTCTGTCCTATCCGGCGCCGGCTCCAAGGCCAAGAAGGCGGAGGAACTAGGCGTCACCGTGCTCAGCGAAGAGGAATGGAGCGAGATGATCGGGTAAGGGGAAGTCTATGAACCAGCCCTGCTATACTTGCCCCATGCTGACCATCGAGACCATTAACACCAACGACCCCATAGACCCCACCGACGCCTCGCGGCTTCGCGCCTGCGAATCCCTCACCTTTCCCGCCCGCCGTTTCATTCTGCGCGAACCTCAGGACAAGGTCCTGGTGGCGGCGGCCGCGCACTTCGCTAAAGGAGGCCATACGCCGCAGGACCCTCCCGCCGGCTTCGGATTAGGCTGGGGCGGGCCAAACGGTGAGTTCGAACTGATCTCGGTCTACACCTTGCCGCTACTACGCGGCATGGGTGCGGGCGGGCGGCTGCTCGCCACCTTGGAGGACGGCTTCGCAGAACTTGGCTACAGGCGCGGTTTCCATTTCTACACCATCTCCGACGACGACCCCGCCTTCACCGACTTTCTCACCGGGCGCGGCTGGTCGCCCCCCGTTATCCGCGAGATCATCTGCAAATCCACCCTGGAACTGGCCGGCGAGACTCCCTGGCTCATGCGCGCCCGGCTGGCGGAGGGGTTCGCCGTCAAGCCCTGGGGCCAGGTGACCGAGTCCGAGCGTGCTGCCATCGCCGCGCGCCAGCAACGCGACGCCCCCTGGTACGCCGGGGACCAGGACCCCTTCATTTTTGAGGAAAACTGTCACCAGGGCACCAGCCTCGCCCTCATGCAAGGCGGCGCGGTGGCGGGATGGGTGATCACCCATATCCCGCCGGACACACAAGGCTTCCTGCGCTGGACCGTATCCTTCGTCTCGCCGGAGCTTCAAGGGTCCGGGCGCATCGCCGCGCTATGGCGCGAGGTGGCCCTGCGCCAGGCGGAGTTCCCGGAACTGCAACGATTTACCTGGGGGGTGCCGGTGACTCATCCGCGCATGACCGCCTTCGCCCGGCGCCGCATGAAACCCTGGCTGTCCTGGATGGGGTACGCCTGTACATCTTTCAAGGACGTAGCGCCGCCCGGCTGAGTGAAATCAGCTTGCTCGCCTATTCGCCGCCGCCTTCATCACCAGACGTATCCGAGGGCTCCATCTTGAGCAGCATAATCACCACAAAAATAGCCAGACTGACCCCGCCCCAGAGGAAGAATCCCATCATGTCTCCGGCCGCCGCATATTGAAGATAGAGCATCACTACGATAGCCACAAAGATCAGCGTCAACAGCCAGCCCATAAAGCTGGCGGGGCGCACCCCCCAGCCGATGCGTTTCCTGCCGAACCAGTAATCTCCCATGATGTCCCCCTTGTCCCGTTGTCTTGTCCCCGCTCAGCCGGCGGAAGCCGCGCCTTCCCGCCCAAGATCATCATCGAGAAGGCCGTTGTCGTAAAGGCTCTGCAGGCTCTGCCCCACCAGAAAGATGTCTTCGCCGCCCGAAACCAGTTCGCCGATTACGTCGCTGGCGGTGGTGCGGCTTTCGTGGATGAGACGGCCCAGACGGCCCATATAGGACATGCCGTTACAACTGTATTTCATGCCCCTGCCTTCCAACTCGAAGCCCTCGGAAAGGGCCGAAAACTCCAAGTCATGGCGGAAGGACAGCACCTCGGCGGCAGGCACGCTTTCGGGCATGAACACGTCTACCATACTCTCCACCACAGCGCGGAATTCCGCCGCCGTCGTAAAGCGCGCCTCGGCGTAAATGCGATAGCCCAGCGGCCAGCGCGGCGAGGCCCGCGTCGGTGTCACCAGCTGCACTGTCTTGGTGACCATATTGATCAGGAATCCGCTGACGCAGGCGATGGTGGCATGATCGTTCTGTATTTTCGAGATTTTATCGTCCTTGCCGGCGGCGCGGAGCTTCTCGCGGCGCTCCTCGGCGCGGCCCGCCTTGGCCTTGGACATGAAGGCGTCCTTGCCCTGCATCACCAGCTCCACCCCCATTATCTCCTCGGGCGTGAAGGTGTCGTAAACGCGGTCGAGAACCTTGGTGCTGAGGATGGAAAAGCGCTGGGTGATGCAACAGTATTTCTTGTGCAGGGCCATGACCTTTCGTGTCAGCTCCAGGTTCTTCAACGGCACCGCCGTGGTGGTCTGGGGCAGATGTCCTGTAATCCGGTAATGGTCCTCGATGAACTTGGGATAATCGGGATTGTCCACCGGGTCCGTGGCCCAATAGCAGAACCCGGTCTGGGAGGCTGGTCCGAAAAGGTCCACCATGACCTGCAATATCTTCCGCCACAGGGCCGCGTTTTCCGGGGTATAGGGGTAGTTGCCCTGGAACTTTTCCGCCGAAAGGCCGCAGAACCAACAGCCCACAGAACAGCCCTGGCTCAACTCATAGGCGACGATGGCATGGACTACGGAGTCCGCGCTCACCCCCAGCTCACTGGCCGAACGGCGCATCTGGCGCTCGCGCCAGGCGTGAAAACGGGGGTTGGATTTTTCGGTGTTTCCGGCGTCGCGGATCAGGTCGCGGTTGGCGATCATCTCCGCCAGATAGTCATCCCAGGCCTTGGCCTTGGGCCATCGCGACATCTCGTCGGTGTGGCGGTGTTTGGCGTATTTGGTGTGCCACATGGGCAGCAAATCCATGGGATCCACATTGATGCCATATTCCTTCGACACCACTATGGGGTTCTCCACATGCTCGCGCAGTTTGGCGCGGAAGGTTTCGTCGGCGGAAAGCCGCTCCATGAAACGTTTTACATGGGCCAGCACCCGCAATTCCTCCTCGCTACGCGAGGTAAAGATGCGCTGGTAGTGTTTCGTGGAGTCGCTTGCCTGATGCTGACGCTTCATGGGGCCCGTCACGTTCCTCAGGTGGTGACCCCTAGGTAGCAACTACGGCGGCGGCCTCCGCCACGACTACGGTTTCGGCCGCTTCGGCGACGACCGCGACAGTAGAGACGGCTTCCGTCGTTTGTGCGACGTGCGCGCCAGTAGAATGGTGATGGCCCTTGCCGCCGGCAACACTGTCCAGTTGATCGTCAGAAAGCTCCTGCTTTGCCTGATCTTTGATATAGGCCTTGGCCTCGTCTATGGAAATGTCATAGCCCTTGGAACTGGCGAATTCCACTACAGAGGCCAGTCCAGTAGAGCTCCCCTTCAACTCGTCCATCATCGTCGCGTCGGACTTCAGATCGGCCACGAAGCGATCAACATCTGCTTGGCTCATAGAATTGTTTCCTTCTTAGAGAATACTAACAATAATTTTTTTTGAGGCGGCCATTGTCCGTCCTATTTTTTGCCTGAGTCAACACCTTTCCATGCGCTTAAATCTCTGTCATAGGGCTCATTTCAGGTTGTCCCCCCAGCCAGTTCCACTCATAGTATGGGCCTTGCGAGGATTCAATGAGTTGCGGTCAGTCTCGGCAGATTGCGGGGGGATGTTGCTTCAGAGGTTTTTCATGGGTCTTGGCGCCGGTCTTGCCGGGCTGTTGCTGGGATTGGGCGAACCTCAGGCACAGACTCTGACTGAGGCGTTGGCCTATACCTATCACAACAATCCCGCCATCGCCGCGGCACGGGCCACGCTTCGGGCCACGGTGGAAACCCTGCCCCAGGCGCGGGCTGACTTCCTGCCCCAGCTTTCCTTTCTGGCCAAGGAAGGCCGCACCCGTATTCGGCAGTCCACCAAGGACGAATTCGCCACCACCGACACCTCTTCCCGGCTGGTGGAAACCGCCACCGACCGTTCTATCGAGCTCGAGGTAACGCTTAATCTTTACGACGGTGGTCAGGACATGGCTGCCATCAATGCCGCCGAGGCCAATATCGCGGTGGAAAAATACACCCTCGACGAGACCGAACAGTCAACCCTGCTCAAGGCGGCCGAGGCCTATGCCGACGTGATCCTGAAGAAGCACCTTCTCGGGCTTTCCATCCAGAACGAGAACGGCCTGCTGAAGCTCAAGGCCTCCACTGAAGACCTCTACGCCCATCAACAGGTAACCATCACCGACGTGGCCCAGGTGGACGCAGAGATCGCCTCCGCCACGGCCAGCCGGGCCCAGGCCCAGGGCGACCTCCGGGCGGCAAGGAGCCAGTTCAAATACGTCATCGGTTCCGCCCCCGCCGCGCTTGAAAAAGAGCCCTCCCTGCCGAGGCCGCCTCCCACGCTGGAAGAGGCCTTGGCTATCGCCGAAAGAAGAAACCCGTTCATCCTCGCCGCCCAGTACCAGCTCAAGGCCGACGAATTCGATGTTCGCGCCAGGGAGGGAAAATTACTGCCCAGCGTGGATTTCTACAATGACCTGACCCGTGAATGGGACAGCTCCACCTATACCGGAAGCTCCGACTATAAGGAGCACAGCAAGGAGGACAGCTGGGAAATCGGCGTCGATGTCACGGTGCCTCTCTACAGCGGCGGTGCCACCTATTCTGCCATCCGCGAAGCCAAACAGACCGTGGCCTATGACAGGAATACCCTGATCAACGCCCGCAACCAGATCATTGAGGACGTGACCTCGGCCTGGGCCGCCCTCGAAGCCAATCGCACCAGTCTCAAAAGCGGCAAGGCGCAGGTTAAATCGGCGGCTGTCGTCATTGAGGGGTTTCAACGCCAGTTTAAGAATGGCACCACCACCATGCAGGAGCTGCTCAACGCCCAGAGCTCGCTCATCAACGCCTATGAAGCCCAGTACGAAGCCGCTAACGATGTCTTCACATCCACCGCGACCCTGCTCAACAATATGGGGACTTTTGGCGCCCGCGAGCTGGGACTGGCCGGGGAACTTTACGATTCCGACGCCTATGTGGAAAAATCACGCTTCAAATTCTTCGGCACCGATATCGACTGAGGGCGCCACCAGGTTCGATTTTCACCCGGGCCCCGGAGCCTTAGAAAATAGAGGCCATTTGAAAACACCAGGGAAAGAGAAGGCCATGGATGTCTGTCTGGTGAATATGCCCATCGCCGCCGTGCAGCGGCCTTCCCTAGCGCTGGGACTGCTCAGCGCGGTGCTGGAGCGGGACGGCATTTCGACCAAGGTCCTCTACCCAGACCTGTGGTTCGCCGAGTATTTCGGGCTGCGCCTCTATCGCCAGCTCTACCAGAGCCGGCCTGATGACCTGCTCACCGAATGGCTGTTCGCGGGCACCGCCTTTCCAGATTTCGAGCCCGACCACGACCACTTTTTCGAACGCCTGTTCGCCCGCAACCCTGGCTTGGGCCGTTCCATACTATACCGCGAGGAAGGCCCCGAGGCCTTCAAGGCGACGATGCTGGAAGGCCGGGAAAAGGCGTCCGACTTCATCGACTGGGTGGTTCGCGAGGTGCTCGCTTTTGCCCCCCGCATCGTCGGCTGCACTTCCATGTTCCAACAGCATGTGGCGGCGCTGGCCCTGTTGCGGCGTCTCCGCGAAAGCGACCCCTCGGTAGCCACCATGATGGGCGGCCCCAACTGTGAGACAACAATGGGAAAGACCACGCACCAAACCTTTCCCTGGGTCGACTTTCTGGTCTCCGGCGAGGCCGACTCCTTTATCGCGCCCCTGTGCCGCGAAATTCTGGACAGGGGGCGTGAGGCAGACCCCGGCCATCTTTCCGACGGCATTTTCACCCCCGCCCACCGCGAAACCGGCTATCCCTTTTCGGCCCATTCCATTGACGGCTTGCCGCGGGCCACATCATCCTCACTGGAGGGTCTGCCACCGCCCGACTATGACGATTATTTCGAGGAACTCTCCGGCAGTCTCCTTAAGAACTGGATCACCCCCAATCTGCTTATCGAGGCCTCGCGGGGATGTTGGTGGGGAGAGAAACACCACTGCACCTTCTGTGGCTTGAACGGTGAGGGCATGGTCTACCGCTCGAAATCCGCCGATCAGGTGCATGGAGAAATCGACACCCTGGTGAAAAAATATAAGATCACCAATATTGAGGCCGTGGATAACATCCTGAGGACGGATTACTTCACCACCCTGCTGCCCAAGCTCGAAGACTCGCCTGAAGACTATCTCTTTTTCTTCGAGACCAAATCCAATCTCAAACGCGCGCAAATTCAGCAATTGTGGCGTTCGGGGGCGCGCTATATCCAACCCGGCATCGAAAGCCTGGATAGCCGTGTGCTGAAACTCATGCGCAAGGGCGCCCAGGCCTGGCAGAACGTCCAGCTCCTGAAGGACTGCCGCCAGAACGGGATCTGGGTGTTCTGGAGCATGATTGTCGGATTCCCCGGAGAGGAAGACGAATGGTACGCGAAAATGGCCGAGATTATCCCCCTGCTGACCCATCTCCAGCCCGGCGGCTTCATCGGCCTTCGTTACGACCGCTTCAGCCCCTACGTCAACGACCCAGGAGCCTTCGGTCTCGAACTCACCCCTTCGGAGCTTTACCCCTACGTCTATCCCCTCTCTGAGGAAGAGATCGCCAACCAAGCCTATTTCTTCATCGAAAAAGACAAGCCCAGCCTCTTCACAACCCTCACTCAAACGCCCATACTTGGCCGCCCCGGGATCAAAGCCGCCCGCGATGCCTTCCGCAAATGGCGCCGGACTTGGCCCGAAGCCGAACTCTGCTCCCGCGAGGTGGATGGGGAGATCCAGCTGCGCGACACCCGTCCCTGCGCAAACCGGCTAATTCACCGTCTTTCCGGGACCGACCGCCTGGTACTGGAAGCCTGCGACACGGCGCCCACCCAAGCCAAACTCCTCCAGACGCTTGCCAAGGACGCCACCCCAGAGGATATCACGGAAGCCCTTGCCCGGCTTATAGACAATAAATTTATTCTCAAACTCGATGGCCGCTTGGTCTCGCTGGTATTGGACGAACCCATGGAATCCCTGCCCTCCGAAAAGCTCTTACCTTTTGGCGCGGTGATACCTCCGCAATCCATCCCGCAAAAAGATGACGAGGACGAGGACCAGTCCCGAAAAGTGGCGTAACCATCAATGATCATTCATCGTAAAACAGCCCGCTTCCGTACGCCCCTGCCACTCGAGTGCGGAAAGTCCCTGCCCCAATTCGAGCTCGCCTATGAAAGCTATGGCGAACTCAACAACGAGCGCAGCAATGCCGTGCTTATCTGCCACGGCCTCACGGCAACCCAGAACGCCGCTGGCGTCCACAAGAACGACAATGGAAAAGAAGCCAAGCCGGGCTGGTGGAATATCGCCATCGGCCCCGGAAAGCCTATCGATACGAGCCGTTTTTACGTGATCTGTATCAATGTTCCGGGAAGTTTCGGCGGTTCCACCAGCCCTGCCAGCACCAATCCCGCAACCGGAAAACCCTATGGCATGACCTTTCCCGTGGTCACCATCACCGACATGGTGGACGCCCAGAAACATCTCGCCGACCGGCTCGGCATCAAAAAATTCTATGCTATTGCCGGTGGCTGTATGGGCGGATTCCAGGTGCTGGAATGGATGTCACGCTATCCTGGCTGTCTTTCCAGGGCCGTCATCATCAGCACCACGCCCCGGGTCTCGGCCCATACCATTGCCCTGTGGTCGGTTCTGCGCGAGGCCATCCGTTCAGACCCGGCATGGAACAGCGGCGATTATTACGGCGGCGGCGCCCCCGACAGAGGTATGGGACTGGCCGCCGCCATCGGCGCCTTGTTCTGGATGAACCGCCAAACCATGGAAAAAAAATTCGGCCTCAGGCCCCTCGACGAGAAGACACCCGGTTACGGTTTCGAACCCGAATTCGAGGTGGAAGCTTTCCTCAGCCAAGTGAACCAGAACGCCGCGAGAAAGATCGACGCCAATGCCCTCATTTATCTCACCCGGGCCATGGATTATTTCAACATGACCCGCGGCGGCGTGGAACTGGCATCTCTCTTTGCGGGTGCGCAGTACCACGCCCTGCTGGTGAGCTATAAATCCGACTGGCGCTATCCGCCGCAAGAGGCCGAGGAAATCCACGAGGCGCTGCGGGCGGCAAGCATCGACTCACGCCATGAGATTCTCGACAGTAATTTCGGCCACGGCGCCTTCATCTACGACTTCCATGGCCTGGGGCCGGTCGTGCGGGACTTTCTCCACAATCCAGCTCACAGCAAACCCTCTAGCCCGAAAACATCGGCGGGCATGAAATAATCCAGCGACAGCAGCGGACGTCCCACCAGGCCAGTAATAAAATCATGGCTGGAAAGAGCGATGAATCCGGCCTCCCGCGCTAAATCCCTATACGGTCCCGCCTCCATCAGGTATTGACAGGAAAACCCGTGACTGGCGTCGAGATAGGCCATGTGATGGTTCCCCACGCGGGCCGCCGCCACCTCAGGAGCCACCGTATGGGCCTCAATCACCAGCATACCGTGACGCCGGGTCCAGGGCAGCCAGGCACGGAAATGCTCCACCAAATTCTGCGCCATATCACCTGGCTCTATCAGACCACCCTCCTCATCCACGAACACCCCCGGTGGACCGGGTTCCCGCTGCCGTGCGGCCGTCGCGTCACGGGGCGCTTGATAGCGGCGATTGTGAATAACTGACTTGCCCACATGCAGGGCTTGGCGGGCATCGATTCCGTGACCAGCCAGGGTTTTCCCCAGTCCATCGGGATCGCCGACATCCCCGGCCACCACCAGATGGGGAATACCCTCGGCCTCAAGAGCGGCTCGGGCGGTTTGGCTCGCCACCGGATTGTATTCTGTTCCCACCATGACCAGGGGAAACTCCGAGAGCGCCTTGCCGCGCCGGGTGCGGGAAGCGATGGCGTGGAACAGTTCCTTCAACAAGGTGCCGTTGCCGCAGCCGGTGTCGATCACATAGCCGGGCTGTGCTGCCAGTTCCTCGCGGTCGAACAGGGGTAAGGCCAGCTCCAAGAAAGGCCCGGCGCAGACCCGGGTGAACACGGCCCCGCTGGCTTCGATATCCAGCGCCCGGTCGAGATGGCGTTCGCTGCCGCTCGCGTCCCTCTCCAGAACAGGCGGCATGTCACCAAACAGCATCTTCGGCACACGTGAAAAGGTGGGGAGATAGGAAAGAGGCAAAAAATACTGCGCTGCCATGTCCAGCGCCATCTCGCCTTCGCCGCTGAGGATAAACCCCTCTGCTCCCTCTTCAGCCCATCCCTGCGCCTCCAGCGCCTGCCAGCAGGGTTGCGGCAACGCCCCTTTATTCTGAGTATCATTGCCCGTGAGTCTGCGCAGGGCCACCGCCACCAGCGGACCCGTCACATGCAACCGCACCCGTTCGCCCATGGTCTCCCCAGCCCCCGGGAGACTGGCAGACAACCGATGGAGTGCCGTCTCCCATAGTTCACAGGCATCCTCATCGGCGTTTCCCGCAAGCAGGGCTATGGCGGCAGTGAGTAAGCCTGGGAACCCGTCATAGGCGGCAAGAAAAGGCAGCCATGCCCGCCCCTCCTCGCTCAGGGATACCCGCGCCGTCTCTCCGCCACCACTTCTCTTCACCAGTCCCTGTGAAGCCAACAGCCTGACCGCGAGATGCAGAAAGCCGCGCCGTGCGCCGTAACGCGTCGCCAGCCCATCCACGGAAAGGGGTTCGGCAGTCCCGGCAAGTTCTGCCATGATGCCTTTTTCCGCAAGGGCGCAGATGGTGGCGCCCAAGGCCATACCGTCGATGTTGAAACAGACCTTGCGCCAGAGAACGCGTCCCAGCGCCGCCTTATCCCTATCCGCGGTCATCTGCCCTTCTTTTGTTTCCGAGACCGATTCGGCATGCAAATTCAGCCTGTGGTTTCCCCCCTCAGCTTATCTGACGCCGCGCCATCTCGGCGAAATAGTCGCCCTGATCCATCAACTGCTGATATTTTCCGGCCTCGATGACCCGGCCCTTATCTATCACATAGATCATGTCGGCGTTGATGATGGTACTAAGCCTGTGGGCGATGACGATACGGGTGCTGTTGAGGGTATCGAGGCCCTGGCGTACGATCTCCTGGGTCTCGTTATCTAGGGCGCTGGTGGCCTCGTCGAAAATCAGGATGCGTGGCCGATGCACCACCGCGCGGGCAATCATCAGGCGTTGGCGCTGGCCTCCGGAAAGGGTTGAGGCCCCCTCCCCAAGATAGGTCTCCATCCCCATAGGCATAGCCTCGATGTCCTTGTCGAGACCGGCCAACCGCGCCGCCTCCCAGGCGTCGTCGTGGGAAAGATTGGCGCCGGCGGTGATGTTGTGGAACACCGAGCCCGACAACAGGCGGCCATTCTGCAGCACCACGCCGAAATTGTGGCGCATGGCCCGCTTGTCAAGATTTGAAATATCCTTGTCGTCGAGGAACACCGAGCCCGCCTCGGGCTCGTCAAAGCCGAGGATCAGCCGCACCACCGAAGACTTGCCCGCCCCCGACGGCCCCACCAAGGCCACGAACTGGCCCGGCTTGGCCTCGAAGGTCATGCCGTCGAGAACCAGCGGGCTGTCCTCTTCATAGCGGAACTGCACATCATGGATGGCCAGCCCTCCCGATACTTCTCCCGGGTCTTCGGAGCCTTCCTCGCTTTCCTGCCTCGCCTCCAGGATCGGCGCCACCCGCTCATAGAGGGGCTTGATATTGATCAACTTGATCAGAACCCCGGTGATGCCGAAGACGGCGGCAAGAAACTGTCCGAAGGCCACATGGAAAGACACGAATTTCGCGGTAGGCATGACCTTCTGCAGCTTGCCGCCGGTAATATCTGCCCAGTCCGTGGGCGTGTGATAAAAGGCCAGCAATTCATGTCCCTGCCAGCCGATGACGAGAATAATCCCGAACACGGCGAAATAATTGAACCCGGCCTTGAACACGACCAGTGCGTTGTTCAGATTCTGCATGTAAAAGCTGATGGACTGGAGACGGGCGTAGGGCATGGCCCATTGGGCGAAGGCATTAGGCTCGCTGCCGGTAACGCGCAGCTTCGACACCGCGCCCAGCAATTGCATGACGATGCCCTGAAGACGTCCGCTCAAAGCCAGCATTTCGCGGTTCCTTGAGAGCACTTTGCGGGCGAGGACATAGGTAATAACACTGTAAATAGTGCAGATGATCACCGTAATGCCCGCCAGCCGCCAGTTGTAATAGGTCATGAGGCCAAGGCTGAAGAGCCCCACCACGCTGTGCATGAGTGACGCCACCACCGATCCCGACAACAGGCTGCGCATGGAATCCACGCTCTGGGCGCGGTTTGCCAGATCGCCCACCGTATAATCACGGAAGAACGAGGCCGGAAGCTTCAACAGGCGATCCCATACCGCAGCTTGTACGTCGTGGGTCATCCTGCCCTCGATACGCAGCATGGAAAGCGACTGCACCAGGGAAAAGGCCACCATGGACAATCCGGCAATGACGAGAGCCGTCACCATGACGGCGAGCTGACCCAGCTGAGCCTCGGGAATAATGGGGTCCATGATCCAGCCGACGATGATGGGTGTGGCCAGGGATAAAAGACCGGCCACCAGAATCATGGAGACAATCAGGCTCCCGTCGCGGCGGCTGCCGCGCAGACCGAACATGAGAATTTCCGAAGGACACATCTTTTCACCCTGGAAGGGGCGATAGAAATAATGGGCGGAAGCCGAAACGGTGGCGGCGATCTCACGCGTTACTTTTGTTCTGGTTCCCGCCACCGGATCTACAAGCTCGTATGCCCGCGCCGAGACGGGCAGCAGAGCACAGGGTTTTTCGTCCTCACCTTGGAAGGCGAGTATGGGGCCCTGGTCTACCCGCCACCATTCCCCTTCTAAAGCAATGGCGCGGGTGAAAAAGCCTGACTGTCTGGCAATAATCTTCAACGGGTCCTTGGCCGCGGCCAGTGGCTCGCGCAGTTTCTCCTCCGCCGCTATTTCAATCCCGGCCCTGTGGGCAACCGTTTGCGCGGCCGCCACCAGGGGGTCCGCGGACAAATGCAGATCTCCCGGGGAGCCAGGTTCAAGAACCCCGGCCAGTGCCCGCAGAGAACCCGTAAAGCTGTGTCTGGAGAAAATGCCCTTCTGAAGAAAACGATGGGTAAAGGATTTCGAACGTGCCTCCACACTGCCGGCGAAAACACCAAGAACGCCCCCATGAAGACAGTCCAAGTCATCGGAGAAGTCGCCTTTCTCCAGCCATTGCTCCGTGGTCAGCGCCGTAAGACTCCCCTCGCCGCCGCAGGTCAGCCAGGAAGCATTGGTGAGGGGAAGAAAAATATCGCCATCGCCGGCGGCGGGAGTGGCTCCGAAAAACGACATGGCGCCGCTAGGCGCCGTAATCCAGACCGTATCATGGGCGGCCTCCACACTGGTTCCCTCGGCAACCGCCGTGCTCTCGCCGGGAGACAATAAAACCGCGTCACCCGGAGGCCGTCCCGGCGCCATACCCTCCAGTAACGGACCGACCCAGCTCTCCACGAGGGTGGCCAATTTGGCCCGCGCCTTTTTATTTCGCGCTAGTGCATGCAGATCATGGCGGGTGGCCTCGACCAGCCTGGTACCGTTGATGGGCACCGCCACGAGGCTGCCGGAAGCAGCCGTATCGGCGATGCCGAAAACCGCGCCCCCAGCTTCGATCCGCGCCACATGGGTGCGGATACCATGAATTCCTTGTGAGGACTCGGTAGGGCCATCAACCACATAGAACACGTCCACACCGCCCTGAAGAAGCAGCCACAGGCGATCCGGCCCGGAAAGAAGGAAGGACGTGTTACTGCCCATGGCCGTAACCTTCCCTTCCACACCAAGCTCCCGGGCCAGACCCGCCGCGGGCTCGGCGTCAATGGCTTCGGGCTCCGGCGCCTGGGCCTTCGCGGCGGTCACCGCCTGCGACAGCCCACCCTTGCCGAAAAGATCGTCGAGGCCGCTCATTGCATCGTCACCAGTTCTGAATAGCGGCCCTTATCGGCCATCAGCTGATCATGATTTCCGCGCTCGATGATCTTGCCCCGGTCGAGGACGATGATCTCGTCACAGTCGCGGATAGTACTGAGCCTGTGGGCAACAATGATGCAGGTGCATCCCCGCCGTCGTAGATTGTCGTCAATCTTTTTTTCGGTCAGCGGGTCGAGGGCCGAAGTGGCCTCGTCGAGAACCAGCAGCGACGGCTCCTGGGCCAAGGCACGAGCGATTTCAAGGCGCTGTGACTGGCCACCGCTGAAATTGGCATTACCTTCGGCGACCCGGCCTTCGTAACCCCCGGCGCGCGAGGCGACTATATGGTGCACATCGGCATCCATGGCTGCACGTACTATAACTTCGTTGGGAATGGTCCTGTCCCACATGGTCAGGTTGTCGCGAATGGTGCCTTCGAATAAGAAAATCTCCTGATCCACCGCTCCCACCGAAGAAGTGAAGATGGCGCGAGGCACCTCCTTGATGGGTAGACCGTCATAGAGGATTTCCCCTTCCGCAGGCTGATAGAGCCCGAGAATAAGCCGCGACAGGGTGCTTTTTCCGCTGCCCGATCCGCCCACCAAGGCCACCCGCTGACCGGGTGACACATCCAGATTGAAATTCTCGATCAACGGGGGGTCCAGCGGGTTATATCCAAAACTCACATTACGCAGTTGCAGCGCGCCGGAGAGTTTGGCGATGGCCTGCTGCCTCTCCCCGCCGTCGGGCTCGGCTTCCTCGGCATGGGCATCGCAGCCGTCCTCGTCATCTTGGAACACACTGTCCAGTTCGTAACGCTGCACATCGCTCAACCGGTTGAGGTCGCCACCAATTTCCTGCAACCGCGACCCGAATCCCACGAGCTGGTGAATGGGCCCGGTGAAATGGACCATCAGGCTCTGGAACGCCACCAGTCCGCCAATAGTCAGTTCGCCGCCGATGATCAACAAACCGCCGACACCAAGGATCAATCCCGTATTGAGATGGTTGAGCGCGCCGGGAACGCTGGAAAGCTTCTCCATGGTGACGCCAAGCTTCTGCTGGGCGTTAATGCCGTTGGTCTGGTAGCCAGACCAGATATTGAAAAAATCGCCTTCGGTGCCTGTAGCCTTCAGAGTTTCAATAGCCTGCAGCCCTGCCATGGAGGCACCCACCGTCTTGGCCTGCTGGTTGAGAAGGTGGCTGTTGGTATCCTTGATCCGGCGCTGAACGATACGCACCGACAACAGGTCAAACCCCGACAACCCTACGGCAATCAATGTCAAGGGTACGCTGTAGATAGCCATCACGGTAAGGTAAAAGATAATCATCAGGCTATTGGCGAGCGTACTCGACAGCGGCCCCGACAACAGCGCCGCGATACGGTGGCAGGACTGCACCCGCGAGGCCACGTCGCCCACGTAACGCTGGGTATAGAACACCACCGGCACCCGCAGCACATGCCAGAAGAACTGACCGGCGGAAGATATGGCGAGCTTGATCTGGACCCGCAACAGATAGCGTTGCTGAATATAGGTCAGCACAGAGCTGAATAGGGCGGTCAGGGCCAGCCCCACAAGGATAGGCAACAGCCAGTCGTTATCGCCCCGGGTCAGCACGTTATCGATGAAGTTTTTCAGGAAAGCCGGCATCAACAAGCCCGGCACCACCATCATCAGCGTCACCAGAACCACGAAGGCCATCACTCCCCGGGAGCCGTGCAACCGTGAGGCAAGAGACCTGAACAGGCTTTGCCGCTCACCGCATTTTTGGAAATCCGGACCCGGCTCCATTTCCAGCATGATCCCGGTAAAGCCGTCACTGAATTCCTGCCGGGTGATACGGCGCGGGCCGATGGCCGGATCATTGACCCAGACGTGAGTTCCATTGGCCCCTTCCACCACCAGGAAGTGATTGAAATTCCAGAAAACGATAAATGGGGTTTTGCTAACCAGGGCGTCGTCGACTTCGGCCTTGGAGCCCTTGGCGTCGAGACCGTGCATGCGAGCCGCCTTGACCACATTGCCAGCCTTGGCCCCATCGCGTGAAACGCCGGTGGCGACGCGCAATTCCTCCAGCGGCACCCAGCGCCCGTAATAGGCCAAAACAATGGCCAGTGCCGCGGCACCGCACTCCACGGCCTCCATCTGCAGAACCGTGGGTGTACGCACCCGTTTACTGGTACCGTACCGAGCCGCCTTCCCCCCTGATGCCACGCGTCAACCCCCCGTGATCCAGGTCTCGAATATGGGAATTACAAGATTGATGGGGCGTTCCTCGCGCACCGTCACCGAGGCAAACCCCGTATCCCCGGTTGTCACCTTCAGGGGAGGCCCCTTGGAAGACGACCACTTCAGACCGCTGAAGGTCTTGGGGTCTTTGTCCAGGGTAATCACCACCTTGATGGGAGCGCCGGCGCCCATCATCTTCCCCACCAGTGTCTCGTTACCCAGAATCGCCATCAGCCCGGCCTGGGTTTCCGGCAAGTCGCTCACCGACTCCACATTGCCCTGGATGCTGCCGTAAAGGTCGCGCTCTATCGAAGAGGGTGCCACCCCCGCACGCATGCCGGGATGGATCTGCTTGCCCTTGCCGATCTCGAAATAGGTAATGAGTTCCAAGTTTTTGCCGGATTTCTCGATGACGGCCACCTGGTCGTCGGTCTTCACAAGCACGCCCAGCTTCACGTCGATCTCGGTCACACGGCCGTCAACGGGGCTGAATATTTCCTTTTCCGTCTCAAGGAAGGTTTTAGCCTCCTCAAAACTATTCTTGGCAGTGATGACCTGCTGTTCCAGTTCGGCCATAGTGCGGCGCTGCTGGTTCTCGAATTCCACCTGGGCAGAGCGCGCCTCGGCAATTTTGTTGCGGCTGTCGCGGACGGACTGTTTGGTGGCGAAGATGTCACTGCGTGTCTGCTCCAACTGCTTACGGGTGATATATCCCTTTTCCAGCTCCTCCTGCTGGGCATCGTAAAGCGGCTGCAAAAAATCCAGATGATTCTTGTCGGCGGTGATCTTGGCATTGAGCGCCCCGATGGTGTCCCGCATATTGGCATTGCGGCTCTCTACGTCCTTTCCCGAGAATACTAACTGGCGGTCATACTGGCCCTGCAAACTCTCCAGGGTACGGCGGGCGTCCCGCAGCTGGGCTTCGCGGTTGGGCAGGGACAGCACCGCGAGGCGGGTGCCCTTCGTCACCACCTGGCCCACCTTTACGTCGATGGCGTCAATACGTCCGGCGGCAGGCGCAATCACGCTATAGACGACCCCGCCACGGTCGAGAAAAACGCCCATGCCCTTGACCTGGACCGGCACACTCCCCACCACGCCCCAGATAGTGACAATGGCGATGATGACGAACAGTACGGCAAGACTGAGCCAGCCAATGGGCGAGGTGAGCCTGAGCACAGTATCCAGTTGTTCTGGACTACGGAGATTCTTAATCGCTTCGTCGCGGAAAAGGTCTGACATATCGTTCCCCCGTGGGTCCGCGTGTTGGCGTCAGATAGCAGACCTTGGAAGTATTCTACAAACTTGAAGGGCACGGGGAAACAGGGAGGTGTATCCAGCTCTTTCGCCGCCACGAAATACCTTCAAAGAATCTCTTTGCCGTCGAGTCCGTACCAGCCTTTGTAGATTTCGCCACAGCCATAATAATCGATATTAGGCGGCACGTGAGGCGCACCTTTGTCCTCTTGATGGAGAAGGCGGAATTCGAAACTGATGCGGGTGGTGTCGCCACCGTGAACGGCGCTGGCGTGAAGCTGGTGGGCGGCAAAACAGAATACGTCCCCCACCTCCAGGGGCGGGGCCACCGGGTCTTCCTGGATCACCGTCTGGCGGATACCGGGAACCAGCGCCAGCCCTACATATTGCTGCCAGATGTCGTAGCCAGGCGTGGCGTTTTTGATGCTTTTGAGGTAATAGCGGGGGAACACCCGCAGCGTGGCATCGGAGTCTATGGGCCAGACCGGCCCCCAGAAATTGATCTGATGATGGGGCGAGCCGTACCAGGTATCGCGATGGGGCGCCAGTAAGCCCGAAACGGTGGTGCGGTAGAACCCCGGCTCGCGGCTTCCCTCGGGAAAGACCAGCCGGAATCCCGGCCATTCATAGATCACATGCTCGGGGTCCATCCCCATCTGTTCCATGAACGCGGTCATGATGGGGTGAACCCGCTCATCTTCAATAAACGTCCCGTAGGTTTCCAGGATAATCCTGGTATAGGTTTCGAAATCGAGCTTGCCGTGGGCCTCACGGGGATCATGGGGATGGAAGGCGCGGACCAGAACCTCGCGGATGACCGCCACCAGCTTGGCAATAGCTAGTGTCTGGCACACCACAACGCTGCCCCCTTTCAGGATTTCCCGCCGATCCAGCACAAAACCGTCTTTATGATCCAGGATTCGCCCCCCCGCGCTGCACTCCCGGTCCATGGTAACCGGCGTTGGGATATCACCACGGTCACGGCACTCCAGAAACTTATGGCGGTGGCGCAGGTCGCGCTCGCTGAGGTCGCGCTCGATCTTCCGGTCAAGATAGCCACGTAACTCGGCGCCGGTGAAATGAAAGCCGTGGGAGTTAGCGAAGGCAGCGATAGCGTCGGGGGTAAAGTCAATCCGGGACAGCTCCCCCATGAGAGCTGGTGTGGCCTTAACGGCGCTGGTAAAGGACTCGATGTTCCCCCTGTTGATCCAGGTCAGGAAGTCTCGTCCTTGTTCGAGATCGTTCGTGTTGGTGGATTCCATGCCGGCTCCGGATACAGCGCCCAATCATGGTGTCATGTTCACACAACGAAAATGAACTGGCTACTTTCTTCGCCCCCCCTGGCGGACGTACTTGTATTGACCCTTCGGGAAATGTGCATTAAGTGACGGTCTCCCTGATGACCGCGAGACTTATGCCCGATCTTTCTCACACTCCTTTACAAGCCCGTTTGTTGCGTCTGTCCTATCCGGCGGCGGCGCTTAG
>Ga0187833_10002286_pt1 | contig 20754 bp, 24 predicted proteins | sample ETNtaG_37_FD_167968 | JGI IMG/M metagenome (GOLD analysis project Ga0187833, IMG submission 167968) | Marine microbial and viral communities from oxygen minimum zone, Eastern Pacific Ocean - ETNP2014_SV_400_PacBio MetaG (Illumina Assembly) | ecosystem: Environmental > Aquatic > Marine > Hypoxic...
TATTATTGTTGTAACAGGTCACCAGGGAGAACCAAAAGCAGTATTATCAAAGATGATAAACAAAGAATACGATTTTCATTTTAGTCATGATGACAGTGTTATATTCTCATGCACAATCATTCCTAGCGAAGTCAACACAATGAACAGAGAAAAGCTTGAAGATAACCTAAAATCTCATGGCGTTAGGATATTCAAAGACATCCATGTAAGTGGCCATGCGTCTAGAGAGGACCATAGAGATTTAATCAATATGTTAAAGCCAAAACATATCATTCCTGCGCATGTTGAGCACGACAGAGCAGAATCAATGGCAGAACTTTGTGAACAGATAGGGTATAAGACAAAAGAAACAGTGCATATCATGAAGAATGGTCAAAAACTGGTAATTTAGGCGCATAAACTTTATATATAGTATTATATTCTAGATAATAAATAAAAGCGGGGGTAGTTTTTAATGAAACTTAGTTTAGCAGAACCAAAATATCTAAAAGAAAGTATTTCGATTATATCTGAACTTGTAACAGAGGGTAAGTTCAAAATATCTTCTAATGCAATCGAACTTGTTGCAATGGATCCAGCAAATGTGGCAATGGTCATATTCAAGTTGTTGAGCTCAGCATTCACAGAGTATAAGGTTGAAAAGGATATTGAGATTGGAATCAATCTAAATAATCTAAAGCAGATATTGAGAAGAGCAAAACCAGCTGATATTCTTACTCTTGAGATGGAAGAGAACAAGCTAAAGATAGAGTTAAAGAGCAATAATGTAAGAACATTCTATCTTCCAACAATTGATCTTGAGGACAAAGAACAGAAGATACCTCAATTAGATTTCCCAATTTCAATAACAACACAATCATCTATCTTCAATGAAGTAATTGAAGATGCAGATATTGTTGCAGAGTCATTATCACTCGAAATGGAAGGTGGCAAGTTTGTTGTCAGAGCAGCAGGAGACCTATCTCATGCTAAGATTGAGATAAACGAAAGTGATGCAACCAAGATAAAGGCAGATACACAAGATAATGTCAAGGCAAAGTATTCACTTGAATATCTTAAAAAGATGATGGATGGATGTAAGTTATCTGATGAAGTTACACTTAGCTTTAACAAGGATTATCCATTAAGGCTTGACTATACTGCGGTTGATCGTGTACAGTTATCATTTATCCTTGCACCAAGAGTAGAAAACGAATAAATTCTATTTTTAATTTTATTTTCTTTATTACATTTTCATAATTTTTAAATAGTTAACACTATATATGTAATAAATAAAATGGATGAAGTACTAGAAAGGCCAAAGCTAGAACATATCTTTATGAACTTTGCAAGAGATTTAGCAAGACGAGGCACGTGTTCCCAGATAAACCATGTAGGGAAACCAAGAAGAGCCGGTGCAGTTATAACAACAGGAGACTTTCTTAATGTTCTTTCAGTCGGTTATAATGGAAACCACTCAGGCGGTCCAAATAAGTGTGATAATCCTGAAGCTACAGGTGATGCAAGATGTGGATGTATACATGCTGAGATGAATGCGATTGCTAAGTGTGACAATAATGTAAAGAATAAGTTTTTGTTTGTTACATCAATCCCGTGTTCTTTATGCGCCAAACTCATAATTAACTCAGGCTTTTCTAAAGTTTTCGTATTCTTGGATGATTATTCTGATGAAAGGCATGATGGCAAGAAATACACTGAGAATATTGATATGATTAAAAGTACAGGCATCAAGGTATTTGGGCAGAAAGATCCAAATAGTAATTTCTTTGAAATTTAAGTAGAAATGTATTTATAGTAGGATTTCTAAGATATATAGTATGACAATACCTTATGTAAATCTAAATCAGATATCTAAACTTGATAAACTAATGGTCAGACATTTTAATATTCCAGTTGTGATGATGATGGAGAATGCAGGATACCGTATGGCTGAATTCATAAGAAAGAAGTTTCCTGAAAAGAAGAATATCTTAATCTGTGTTGGCAAAGGAAACAATGGTGGCGATGGTATTGCTGCGGCAAGGCATCTACTGAACTTTGGATACAATCCAAAACTGTTCTTGATAACAAAGCAACTTAAGAATGAACCTAAAATGCATCTTAAGATTGCTAAGAAGTTAAATGTTCCTATATTCTCTTCACTACAAAAACTAAAGAATGAACTTAAAAAAACTGATGTAGTATATGATTGTCTTATTGGATATAATCTTAAAGGAGAACCAAGAGGGAATTTTGTTAAAGCAATAGAACTAATAAACGAATCAAAGAAAAAGATTGTTGCCTGTGATACACCATCTGGGGTTGATACTGATAAAGGAATAGTCTATAATATTTATGTTAAAGCAAGCCATATTCTATTTCTTTCGCTGCCAAAGATTGGATGTAAAAAAATAATAGCAAATAAATATGTAGCTGATATTGGAGTACCAAAAAAACTTTACTCTATGATAAAAGTCAAAGAAGAAAATTATTTTATGAATGAAAATATTATAAGAATATAAGAATGAGTAACAAGATCTTAATTATTGGCCAGGGTGGTAGAGAACATGCTTTAGGGTATAGTATTGCTCAAGACCCAGAAGTTGATGAAGTCCTTTATGCTAAAGGAAATCCAGGAACGGCTAGAGAAAAGAAAGGCAGAAACATTGAATTAGATGGGACAAAAAAAGAGAATTTTAAAGAGCTTGCAGATATTGTTGAAAAAGAAGATGTAAACCAAATGATTGTTGGTCCTGAACAACCATTAGTTGATGGTATTGTTGATTTTTTTAATGATAATGGATTTTATGATATATTTGGACCAAGAAGCATTGCTTCTGTTATTGAAGCAGATAAATTCTATTCATATGATTTAATGAATTGTTTAGGTATACCTCAAGCAGAATCAATTTTGTGCAGTACAATAGGAGAAGCTGAGAGTGCTATAAACAAAATGATAACTAGCATGAGTATTGTTATTAAAGCAAGAGGTTTGACTGAAGGAAAAGGGATTCATGTGTGTGATGATAAAGAAGAAGCATTGTTTAAGCTAAAAGGACATGTAAATAAATATGGACCTGAAGTCTTGATTGCTGAAAGACTTTTTGGAGAAGAATTTTCTGTTTTTGGTATTTCTAATGGTGAAACAATTATTCCTTTAGAGATGTCAGTACAAGATCATAAACGATTGCTTGACAATGATAAAGGACCTAATACAGGTGGGATGGGTGCCTATGGGCCTGCATTGATTGCAGATAGTGAGATGATAAAATATGTGACAGAAACAATGATGACCCCTGTTGTTAAAGGAATGAAAAAAGATGGAAGAGAATACAAGGGATTTTTATACGCTGCTGTTATTATCACAGAACAAGGCCCTAAAATATTAGAATATAATTGTAGATTTGGAGATCCTGAAGCACAACCATCTGTAATGATGTTTAAACATGGATTATATCAACCAATTTCGACTGCTCTTGATGGAAGATTGAATGAGGTAAACATTGAATTTAAACCAGGAGCTGCGTGTTGTGTTGTAATGGCATCAAATGGATACCCTGCTAACTACGAAAAGGAACTATCAATTGGAGGACTTGATGAAGTTGCTAAATTACATGATGTAAAAGTGTTTCATGCAGGAACTACAATAAATAATGGAAGAATAGTAACCGATGGAGGAAGGGTATTAGGAATTACTGCTTATTCTTCTGAAGGGATTGTTTCTGCTCAGAAAAAGGCTTATGAAGCAGCAGATATAATTAACAAAGCTTCAACAGAATTAAATAACAAGATTACTTTTATTTATAGAAAAGATATTGGGTCAAGGGGATTAATATAACTTGAACAGAATATTATGCAACAATAAAGTTTTTATTCTAAAGATGAAAGAACATACTTTAAAAGATGTTTAGTAAAATCAATACAATAATTCTACAAGATTTACACCATATTGAATTATTCATACTTTTATTCTTAATAGTAGTCTCAATTGCTATTTGCTTTAAGAATATCAGAAAGAGTTTCAGAAAGATTAACAAGAAAACATGGATAGTGCTTTTGATTATCTTCTTACTAGGTCTTTTTTTCAGAATGTCAATTGAACATTACCATTTCATATATTACGATGAAAATTATTTGGGAACAATGGCACGAAATATTGTACTGCATAATAAAGCAGGACAATGTACACTAGAATCATTAACGTCTGATGAAATAAAATGTAATCATCGAATAAAGCCTTTCACAGGCTGGAGTGGAGTATTATCAATATTCTTTTTTTATGTTTGGAATCAATGAGAATATAAATCTCTATCTCACAAGCGTTATTGGTTCACTAACAATAATACTTGTGTTTATGTTTTCCTATCTGTTATTCAGAAAAGATAAATATGCATTAATTTCTGCTTTTCTGTTCGCAATTGGAATCACACATATTAGCTGGTCAAGATCAAGCGTTTCTAACATCATCGGTTTATTTCTGATGTTATCAATATTTATATTACAATTAACATACGCAAACTCAAGAAATACTAAACTAAATTACCCAATTGCATTCATTTTTGCATATCTTATACAGACAAGGCTAGAATATTTGGCTACTTTACCGTTGATTGTGCTCATATACGTATCTTTTGTCAAAGATATCACAAAAGAAATTAAGAAACGTGACTTCTTCTTACCATGGCTTTTAGTAGTTCCTACATTGATATTCTATATTGCTCAGGTAAATGGAATACTATTAAATATTGCAAATCCATATATTGCAAAGACATTCATGCAGTTATTTATTGAACATCTAAAATTCTTTGTGCTTGGACGATATCAACCAATGATTCTTTATTTATTTTTGGCAATTGGTTTAGTGTATGGAATAATAAAACATAGAAAAGAAACATTATCAATAATAATGATTTACTTTCTCATGTTATTCTTTTATGTTTTTTACAGTAGTTATTTCAGAGTGCCTGTCTGGTCAAGATTTTATCTCTTAAATATTGTATGTATTAATCTAATCCAAGGTATTGGTGTTTATGTTGTATACAAGGCTATAATTAACATAATTAAATCAACGAAAATAAGAAAGGTATTTTCTTTGATAGTTATAATCTTTTTAATTATAATTATTTTTAAACCATCGTATAGAATGATAGAAAATGGATCAGTAATACGAGATTACCAGGTTGCAAGTATTAAGATTCCTGAGATGGCTAAGTCAGTCTTAGGAAAAGATTGTGTGATTGTAGCAAGCAAGTTTGGAGAACTTATGTTCTCATCAGGCACTTTATTCAAAACTATCCTAATCCCTGACATGATAATCTCAATACGATCTGAATCTTACAACTCAGATAAGAAACCATCATGCATACTTTATTATGAAGGTACTGCGTGTAAAAGCCCTGTCAAAGAAGGTTTATCAGTACTTCAATGTAAGATGATGCGTGAAGAATTTCAACTGAAACCATTAAGAACAAAGAATTATGATTTTGGTGAAAATTTATACAGGATTAAAATCTAGATATTGTTAAGTATATCAATCCCTTTCTCAATATCTTTGTCTTTTGCTGCAAAGCTTATCCGAAAATGAGTATTTTTCTCTGAGAATGCTGAACCAGGCACAACTAATAATTTATTCTTTATGCACTTATCAACAAATTTGGTCCCGTCTTTGTTTGGTGCTTCAGGATATATATAGAATGCACCGCCTGGTTTAGTTACATTAAACTTATCCTTTAATCCATTGTATATCATATCTCTTTTCTTTCTATATTCATTAATCTTAGGAGTTAAATCTACATTAAATGAATCAGCAACTGCTTTCTGCGCAAAAGACGGAGCGCATACAAAAGAATACTGCTGTAGTTTTACCATTGGATCAATATATTCAGATGGAGCACATAGATATCCAAGTCTCCAACCAGTGATTGCATGGCTCTTTGAAAAACCGTTAAGAGTGAATGTGTTATTATAGTATTTTCCTATAGAAACATGCTCTTCATCATAAACAAATTTCTCATAAACTTCATCAGAAATTATGGTTATGTTATTTTCTTCTGCAAGCTTTGCAATCTGTTTAAGTTCATTAGCTGAATAGACAACACCTGTTGGATTGTTAGGAGTATTTAGTAATATTGCTTTTGTTTTCTTTGTAATAACATTGTTTAATTCATCCACATCAAGCTTAAAGTCAGGATGGCTGTCTAAAAATACTGGTTTTGATCCGATAAATCTTGCAAGTTGCTTGTAAAGAACAAAATAAGGGTCAGGCATTATTATTTCATCACCGGGATCAAGAAGTGCGTTAAATGCAAGGAACAATGCACCAGATGTACCAGTAGTAACAATTATGTTATCAGGATTACATTTAATATTATTTTCTTTGTTAAGCTTTGATGAAATCTTCTCACGTAGTTCTGGCATACCTTGTGAAGGAGTATATCTATTCAATCCATTATTGATTGCATTGATTGCATTCTTTTTTAGTTCATCAGGTGCATCAAAATCAGGTAAGCCAATGCTTAGATTAATCAAGTTCTTATCCTTGTTTTGTGCAGCAATGTCAAATATTTTCCTGATAGGAGATTCTTCAATCGTAGAGATTCTGTTGGATATCATTTTTATTTTATCTTGTTCTCATAAGTTCCTAATATCTTTACATCTGCCTTTGTTTTCATTGATTCAAGGCATTCTTTTACATTATCATCACCAGCACTTCCGATGAAATCAACAAAGAATATGTATTCTCCCATCTTAAATCTTGAAGGCCTTGATTCTATCTTTGTCAGGTTAATATTCCTGTTAGAGAAGTTTCCTAGTAATGAATAAAGAAGACCAGGCATATCCTTATTCGGTATAATAACTACCGTTGTCTTTGGATTTTCAATTTCACTATTTCCTTGTTTTGAGATTACGACAAAGCGAGTCATATTAAGTTCATTATCTTCAATGTTCTTATCTACTATCTTAAGTGAATTATCTTCTGTAAACTCTTCTCTTGCAATAGCTGCAGTATTAAGCATATTATTTTCCTTTAGTTTACTTATGGCTTCTGAAGTGCTTAAAGTATTTTGAAGCTCAGCATCAGGATAATTTTTATGTAAAAAGTCAGAACATTGTGCAATTGCCTGTGGATGAGAGATTATCTTATTGATGCTTTGTGTATCATTTAGAGTAATAAGACAATGATTTATAGGTATAATGATTTCATCTTTTATTTTAAGATCAGAATAATTAATTCTATCAAGTGTTTCTACAATTGTTCCTGCCAGGCTGTTTTCTAAAGGAATAATTGCCATTTCTGCCTTTTCTTCTTTAACTAATTCAAAAAGGTCATAGATGGTCTTTTGATATAATAGAGTTCCATCTATATTGTTCTCTTCTACATATTTCTTTGCAGCTATTGTACTATAACTTCCATCAGGTCCAAGTACAGCTATATTCATTTTTTGTTCACCATCTGTTCTATCAAGTAATCACTCTCTTCCATGAACTCTTTCTTGAAATCTTTGAAGTATTCTGAATTCTCTTCAAATAGATTAACAAAACCTTCAACATCTTTCTTTTTTACAATATCTCTAAGGATTTTCAATGAATTGATGTATGAATCAATAACTTTAATTGTCTCAGGATTCATCACTTCAATATCAGCATATAACCTTGGGTCTTGTGCAAGTAGTCTACCCATAGTGATCATCCTTAACCAATATACAGGACTTGTATATTCAAGTGTTTCTTTTACATCCACTTTAAGGTCTTTGATTGTGTTAGCAAAAGCAAGTTCTGTGTAATGGCGTAATGACTGAACAATTGCCATTGCTTTGTCATGTTCTTTTGGATTAGCTATCTTGACAAAAGCACCATTCTTTTCAAAGATTTCTTTAAACCAACTTAGCCACTTTTCACCACGAGCAGGACATAAGACAACTGTCTGTTTCTTAAGAGATTTTATTGTTGGACCAAATACAGGATGACAACCGATCACTTCAGATTTGCTGTGTGCAAGCATTGCTTTGACTGGTTCTGATTTTAATGATGTAAAGTCCGTGAGAAGAGCGTCTTCTTTAATATGAGGTCCTATTTGCTTGATTATTTCAACTGTTTTGTCAATAGGGACAGAAACTATTACTACATCACATTTCTTTGCGCATTCAACAGGTGTTAATTCTGTCTTCCTGCTAGCGATAAGTACTTTGTGTCCTTGTTCTTCAAAGAATGTCTTGAACCATTGTCCCATAGCGCCTGTGCCGCCGATTATGCCTATAATTATATTTTGTTTCATTTCAATTATCCAACTTTTCTAAAATATCAAGTAATCTAAAATAATTCTTAATTGTATATTTAGCTTTATCTTTTCCAATTGGATTAGTACCAGCATATTTTCCTCTTTGTATCCAAATACTTGTTATGAATGCATTATTAGATCCTCTAATATCCTTATGTGGCTTATCTCCAATCATAATAGATTCTTCAGGTTTGCATCCTGCAACTTTTAATCCATAATCAAATACTTGTTTATCTGGTTTTAATGAATTGTGTTGATCTGAACATAAAAGGCCATCAAAATATTTATCAAATTTTAAGGCTTTCATTCTTATGATTTGTCCATATTCTAATCCATCTGTCAATACATAAAGCTTGTATTTTCTTGATAATTCAGGTAAAACAATTCTTAAATCTTCATAAGGAACCATATTCTGCGATAGTACTTCCCAATATAATACTTCAAGATCCTTGGCAAAGTTAATATCTTTAATTCCTTTTTGAGTTAAAAAATTATCAAACCATAAGTAACGATTATATTTGTCAGGATTATTTTTGTTTGCTTCTTTGAATTCATGTCTTGATTCTATAAATTCGTTAAAAGTTATGTGTAACTTCTCTTTTGTTTTTTCATTAATCCTTTTCACAGTTTCAACTTCAGCTTTCAGTTTAGCAGAAGAATCTTGAAACAAGTAAAGAGTATCATCCAGATCAAAGAATATTGTCTTAATCATTTTCACGAAAATCTTTTTTGTAGTAATATATGATCAGCAATAACCAATGCAGCCATTGCTTCTGCGATAGGAACAACTCTTGGACAAATACAAGGATCATGCCTTCCTTCAACCTGAATGGTTGTATCATTATTATCTGTATCCACTGTTTTCTGTTCTTTTTTTATTGAAGAGGGAGGTTTTACTGCAATTCTTATTACGATATCCTGGCCTGTTGAAATACCGCCAATGATTCCACCAGAATTATTGCTTACAAAACCTTCCTTTGTTATCTCATCGTTTGATTCAGAACCTTTCATTTCAACTACATCAAAACCAGCGCCAATATCTACTCCCTTGACTGCTCCAATTGACATCATTGCCTTTGCCAAATCAGCGTCAAGTTTGTCAAACACTGGTTCGCCTATACCAGCAGGAACGTTTTTAATTATAACTTCAACAATCCCACCAACAGAGTCTCCTTCTTCTTTTGATTTGATAATTATTTTTTCCATTTCAACTGCTTTATCTTTATCAGCGCATCTAACAGGATTGTTCTCTATCTCTTTCTCATCAAAATTTTCAGATTTAATATCAGCAACCTGTTTTGTAAACCCGATTATCTTAATCTCTTCTTTCTCAAGTATTTTTCTTGCGATAACTCCTGCGGCTACACGCCCAGCAGTCTCTCTTCCAGAACTTCTACCTGATCCTCTATAATCTCGGAAACCATATTTTTTCTGGTAAGTGAAATCTGCGTGTCCAGGTCTAAATAAATGTTTTATATCTTCATATTTTGAAGAATCTGCATCTTTGTTAAATATTACAATGGAAATAGGTGTACCGGTTGTCTTTCCTTCAAACACTCCACTTAAGATCTGTGCTTTATCATCTTCTTTTCTAGGAGTTACAATATTACTTTGCCCTGGTTTTCTTCTATCCAATTCTTTCTGAATGTCTTCTTCAGATAATGAAATATTGGGCAGAGCGCCATCTATTACAACTCCTACTCCTTTGCCATGGGATTCTCCCCATGTTGTTATCTTCAACAATTTTCCGAATGAATTACCTGTCATTTTTAGTTAATTTTAAGCTCAGTAAGCTATATAAAAGTTTTGTAAAGTAAGCTAAAGTTCATCATCATAGTATATATGCATTTTCTCTTCTAAAGAGTGCCCTAATTTTAGTTCAATTTTTTTACCAAACCTTGCTTCAAATTCCTGTTGTATGTCAGGTTTACTATCTGACAAACCTCTTATTACTATTAAGCTACAATAGGTATCTATATCTATTCTAACACTTTCTTCTGATTCTGAAATAAATATAGGATAATCTACACAAACGCTAGGTTTTTTCGTGTCATGCAATAAACATCCATTGTTATCTAATAACTGACATTTTCTTGTTACTGGTTCATCATCAGTTGCAGGAATTGAATTGTTTCTAATTACATAATCTGCAATATCTTCTAATCCTTGTGATCTTATTGCCTCAACAATCTCTGCTTTTTCATAAGGGAGGATTCTTGGACCATCATGACCAAAAGTATTACAGCATTGCACATAAGTACAACTATATAAATCGCAATTAAATTTCGGCATATATGACATGATAAAATCACGATAGTCTGCAAGCCTTTCTTCTTTATCTCTTAGTTCCATTTTTTAAAAAAGATTAATAGAAAAAAATAGTTTAATCTGTATAAAGTCTAAATTTTGGTAATGCTGCTTCATTCACTAACATTGTAGCCTGCATTATTTGCGTAGCTTTTTCATATACATTGGCTCTTCTAAATGAATCGAGATATAGTTGTTCAGCTCTAGCTATGTTTGGATTATCTTCTTCAACACCAACTGTCTTTGCTAAACTATACGCTGCAAATAGTGCTCCTCTACAATTAAGCTCCAAAGGTGAAGCTAAAGCATCTTCTCCTTCATCTTCTTCCACTAAAGGGGGATTTACAGCTACCTGAAAGAAGTTTTCTGCTATTCTCATTAATTCATCTGCTGGCATTTGGTATGACATTTTCTGTGTTCCTCCGATGCTATTTTTAGTGTGTATTTCTTTATAAATCTTCTTTAATTATTGATTATAATCAAGACTCAAGAGTACCTTGTGTGCTTCATCTATCCCAATGAAATTTATGTAATTCACTTTCCATCCAGTTAATCTTTCTTTTATAAACTTTAAATCGTCAAGAGCTATTAACCCTGGTTGTGAAGATATATGGACTAATGCTTTCTGGCCATATCTTTCTTTTAATGGGGCTTCAAATCCATCTGGTAAAGGAAGTAATTGCGATACAAAATATTCTTCCATCTCTCTATATCTATAATAATCATCTCCATGCCATTCAATATCCTCTGCCCATGAACTAAAATCCCAGTTATCATCATATGTTGTTAGGACAGGAATTATATCTACATCACCTGGATCCTCTTTATCAGTTACAAAACTACCATAAATCAAGATTCCTTGAAAAAATTCATATTTTTCATGTGTTGTATTTACAGCTGACTCTAATGTCGCTCTTATTTTATCTTTGTCCATTTTAGTAAAAGCTCTTTAGTCTTTCAAAGAAGTCAGGAAAAGATTTCTTAACATTCTCTGGATTCTTTATGATAATCCCTGGCACTTTAAGTCCTGCAATCGCAAAACTCATCGCCATCCTATGATCATTGTAAGTATCAATTTTTGCACCATGTGGGACTCCACCTTCAACAACAAGTGAATCATCTGTATCAACAGCATTAATACCCATTTTCTTGAGTTCTGTTGCAGGTGCTTTTAACCTATCACATTCCTTAAATTTAAGATGCCCTATGTTTGTGAATTCAGATTTGCCTTTAGCAAAAGCAGCAACAACTGATAATGGCTGCACAATATCTGGAAAGTTATTCATATCCTTTCTTATTGCTTTTAATTCAGCGCCTTCTACTGTGATACTGTCATTTCCTTTCACAACTTTACAGCCCATCTCTTCAAGACAGTCAACAAAGAATTTATCTCCTTGTGCTGAATCTATCTTAAGATTTTTTACAGTAACCTTTGATTTTGTTATAGCTGCAGCTGCGAAGAAGTAAGCAGCATTACTGTAATCACCTTCAACAGTGTATTCTCTTGCTTTGTATTTTTGATTTGATTTAACAGTGAATTCCTTATAGTCATTATTTTCTGCTATAGCCCCAAATTCTTTCATTGAATCAAGGGTCATATCTATGTACGGTTTTGAACTCATGTCACCAATACACTCTATTGTAATATCATTCTTTGCGTAAGGAGCGCTAACTAGTATTGATGAGAAGTACTGAGAGCTCTTGTCACCTTTTAGTTTTGTTGTGCCCCCAATGAAGTTACCGCCTTCAATAACAATAGGAGGGCACCCATTGTCTTTAACAGAGTGAGCGTTTATTCCTAATGGTTCTAAAGCATCAAGCAAATCCTGCATGGGCCTGCCTGATTGCATTCGTTCAGTTCCATTGATTGTAATTTTTCCATCACAGATACCTACAAAAGTAGCTAAGAGTCTTGCAGTAACTCCTGAATTACCGATAAAGACTTCTTCTTCAGGTGTTTTAAGAGTTCCATTTGTTCCATGGATTACTACTGAATCATCTTTAACTTCAATCTCAATCCCAAATTGTCTTAATGCATTGATAGCATATTCCTGATCCTCTGCAATCAATGGCTTTCTAATTATGCTCTTGCCATCTGCCAAAGCGGCAATGAACAAGGCCCTTAAAGTGTAAGCTTTTGACGGAGGTGCATCTAACACAAGATCAAATCTTTTTTCAATTGGTTTTATTTCAATCATTTTGTTGCCTGTTTAAGCTGCTTTACGAACATATCTATATGATTTAGCATAGATTTCTTGTTATTTAAATTATTCTCTATTAACTTTACAAGAGCGCTGCCAACTATTGCACCATCAGCACCTGCATCTAAAACAGATTTAACATGCTCTGGTTTAGAGATTCCAAAGCCCACACATAAAGGTAATTTTGTCTGAGGTCTTATTCTTTTTAGTAACTCAAGTGTTCCTTCTTGTACATTCTGTTTTGCTCCTGTCACCCCTAACCTAGAAACAATATAGACAAAACCTCTCACTTTCTCTGTTATAGTTTTCAATCTATCATTAGAAGTTAGTGGAGAGACTATAAAGACAGTATCAACATTATTTTTCCTTGCTGCGTTGATGTAAGGAGATGCTTCTTCAATTGGCAAGTCTGCAATTAATACTGAATCAATTCCTGCGTCGCTTGCATCTTTATAGAATTTGTCAATTCCTCTCTGAAAAATTAAATTAGCATAAATAAGGATACCAATAGGAATCTTACTATCAAATTCTCTTACCTGCCTTATGAAATCAAAGTTCTTGTCTGTATTAACTCCTGCCTGTAGCGCTCTTATGCCTGCTGCCTGGATTGTTGGACCATCTGCAATAGGCTCGCTAAAAGGAAACCCTAATTCAAGAATGTCTGCACCAGAGTCTATTATTGTCTTAACAATATCTAAACTTGTCTCATAATCTGGATCGCCAACTACAACAAACGGAATCAAAGCTTTTTCTTTGTTTTTCTTTAATTTGTCAAGTGTTTTTTTGTAGCGATTCATTGTTAAAACTCCGCACCCACTACCAGTGAACGCACAGGTGGCATATAAAGGGTGCTCCGATTAGTGTGGAGTTTTCACTCCACAATTATATTGGTCATACTACATCATCGGTGAACACACCAATGGAATTGTCGTATTAAATCTTTATTTTCATTACCCTAGCTGCTTCTACAACATCTTTGTCTCCTCTACCAGATAAGTTTACTACAACCATCTTATTTCTGAATTGGCTGGCGTTTTTAATCAGATAGGCAACAGCATGAGCTGATTCTAGAGCAGGGATGATTCCTTCTTCCTTGCTTAATAGTTTGAATGCATCTAAACATTCTTTGTCAGTTGCATAACTATACTCTGCTCTTTTAATGTCTCTTAAGAAAGCATGTTCGGGACCGATTGCACAATAATCTAGACCTGCTGAGACTGAATGAGTGTTAAATATTTGGCCAAATTTATCCTGTAAAACATAAGTGAATGTACCATGTATTATTCCTGGTCTACCTAGTTCTTTATCTGCAAACCTTGCTGCATGTTTCTTAGTAGATACGCCCAGACCACCTGCCTCAACCCCTATTAATCTAACTGATTTATCATCAATAAATCCTTTAAATATTCCAATAGCATTTGATCCACCACCAACACACGCAATAATTGCATCAGGTAATTTACCTTCTAACTCTAAGATTTGTTTTCTTGCCTCTTTTCCAATGATTGATTGGAAATGAGCAACCATTTCTGGATAAGGATGTGGTCCTAATACTGATCCCAACAGATAATGTGTATCCTCAACATTAGAAGTCCAGTCTCTCAGTGCTTCATTGACTGCATCTTTCAAAGTCTTTGAACCTGAGTTAACTGGATTGACTTTTGCTCCTAACAACTTCATCCTAAAAACATTGAGTTTTTGTCTTTCAATATCTACTTCACCCATATAAATCTCGCACTTTAATCCAAGCTTTGCAGCTGCAGTAGCTGTTGCAACACCATGCTGGCCGGCACCTGTTTCTGCAATGATCCTTTTTTTACCCATGTGTTTTGCTAGTAAAGCCTGGGCAAGTGCGTTGTTTATCTTATGTGCACCAGTATGTGCTAGGTCTTCCCTCTTTAAGTAAACCTTACAATTCAATCTTTTACTCAGATTTTTACACAATGTTAATTGTGTTGGTCTACCAACATATTCCTTCAATAGCTGAGATAATTCAAGATTGAACTTTTTATCGTTCTTATATTTATTAAAAGCATTCTCAAGTTCCTGACAAGCAGGCATCAATACTTCCGGAACATACTGTCCACCATATTTTCCAAAACGTTTCATTTTAATTTCCTTAACTCAGATTCAATGTCTGGTGACTTTATAATTGAAGTACCAATTAAAACTGCATTGACTTTATCTTTAACTTTTTTTATATTATCAATAGTAATACCTGATTCTGAAACAATGAGCTTGTCCTTAGGAATATATCTTAACAATTCAAGAGTTGTATTTAAATCAACTTTAAATGTTTTAAGATTGCGGTTATTGATACCAATAATATCTGCTTTTGTATCTAACACTTTATCAAGTTCTTCTTTATTATGGACTTCGACAAGGCAATCCATACAAAGATCCTTTGCAATATTAATGAAGTGATCTAGTTGTTCTTTGTTCAAAAGAGACGCGATAAGAAGTATAGCATCTGCACCATAATATCTTGCTTCATATATCTGATACTTATCTATTATAAAATCTTTTCTTAATAAAGGCAATTTAGTAATCTTATTAATCTGTTCTAGATATTTAATGTTGCCTTTGAAGAATTTTTCATCTGTTATTATTGAGATAACATCCGCATGATTGTTGTATGTATGCGCAAGTTCTACTGGGTCAAATTCTGCAATCAAACCAGCAGAAGGTGATGCTTTCTTTATTTCTGCAATCAGACTTAATCCATCTTTTGAGATTGCTTGTTTAAAATCTCTTGTGGATGATATTATCTTAGATTCAAAGCTAGCTAAAGGCCGTTTAGATTTTAATATATCTAACTCGGTTTTCTTGTTTATAACTATTTTATTTAGTATGTCATCCATTTTTGTTACTAAATTCAATCAACAAATTCAGTTTTTCCATTGCTTTTCCAGAATCAATTGATTCTTTTGCAAAACTAATCGCTTCTTTCAGATTATCTGTCTTGCCACTTGCAACTATTGAAAAAGCTGCATTCAGAACAACAATATCTCTGCCAGCTGATTTTTCTCCAGTAAGGATATCTTTTGCAGCTTTAGTATTGGATTCAATATCATCACTTTTCAATTCATCCAATGTAATTAATCCAAAACCGTATTCTTCTGGATTGAACTCATAGGTTTTGATTTCGTTATTTTTCAATTCAGTTATCTTTGTTTTCCCGATCAATGAAACTTCGTCTAAAGGATAACCATGTACTACAAATGCATGCTTAAGGCCAAGATTCTTCAGCACGTTTGCCATTGGTTCTGTCAAATCTGGATCAAATACACCAATCAGTTGCGCAGGAGCATTTGCCGGGTTTGTCAATGGTCCAAGTATATTAAAAACTGTTCTTACTCCAACTTCTTTTCTTGCATTCACAGCAAACTTCATTGCACTATGAAACATTGGGGCAAACATAAACCCAATTCCTATTTGTTCAATGCATTCTTTGAATTTATCTGGCTCAAGCATGATGTTTACTCCAAATGATTCAAGCAAATCAGCACTGCCACATTTTGAGCTAACTGACTTATTGCCATGCTTTGCAACAGTTATTCCTACACCTGCGACAACAAAGGCAGCAATGGTTGAAATGTTGATAGTGCTTGTTCCATCTCCTCCTGTCCCACATGTGTCAACCATGAATTCTGCTTTTGGATCTATACAGCTTGCTTTATCTCGCATTGCTTTTGCACAACCAGTAATTTCTTCAATCGTTTCACCTTTGCATCTCAATGCAATCAGAAAAGCAGAGATCTGTGCATCTGTCAGGTTACCAGACATTATACTATTTATTGTATCGTAACTTTCTTCTGATGTAAGATCCTTTTTATCAATCAGTTTTTGTATAATATCTTTTATCATTTTATTACCTCTACTAATTTCTTAATAATTAGTGATCCTATTGGTGTTAGTATCGATTCTGGGTGGAACTGAACTCCTTCAATTGGATATTCCTTATGCCTCACACCCATCACAAGTTCATCTGACCTAGCTGTTATCTCTAAGCAATCAGGTATATTAATTCCTGTCAAAGAATGGTATCTTGCTGCAAGGAAAGGGTTTTCTAAACCTTCATAGATGGCCTTATTATCGTGCTGTATTTTTGACGCTTTTCCATGCACTATTTCGTTAGCTCGACCAACATTTCCTCCAAAAGCAGTTATTATTGCCTGATGCCCCAAACAGATTCCAAATATAGGAATAATTTTATGGTATTTTTTTATGATATCTATTGAGTTACCTGCGTTTTCAGGTGCCCCTGGTCCTGGTGATATAACTATCAATCCTGGTTTTTCTTTTTCTATGAACTCATCAATGAAATTCATGTCCATATCATTACGGAATATTGTAACGCTGCACCCTAACTTCTCAAACTCGTCAACAAGATTGTAGGTGAATGAATCAAAGTTGTCTATGAACAATATATGTTTACTCATTGCCATCACCTTTGTTACTTGCTGACTTTATTGCATTTAAGCAAGCTGACATCTTCTTTTCTGTTTCTTCAAATTCGCTTTCAGGTATTGAATCATGTACAATCCCTGCACCTGCGCGTATGTATGCTTTATTATCTTTCATAAAAATTGATCTGATCGTAATTGTACTATCCATCTCACCGTGTGGCGTGAAATATGCAACAGATCCACCGTAAAAACCTCTCTTATTCTTTTCATATTTTCTTATCAGTTTCATCGCTTCTATCTTTGGCGCACCAGTCAATGTCCCCATATTCATTACACCCAAATAAGCGTGGAACATGTCAAGACCATCTTTTAGTTTCCCATTAACAGTAGAAACCAAATGTTGGACATGAGAATATTTTTCTACTGTAAAGAGCTTGTCTAGTTTTCTTGTACCAGGCTTACAGATTCTTGCAACATCGTTCCTTGCTAAATCAATCAACATTGTGTGCTCTGCCAATTCCTTGAAATCTGTTTTCAGTTCTGTCTCGTATTTATTGTCAAGATCAATATTTATTTCTCCATTGATAAGACCCCTCGGTTTTGTTCCTGCTATGGGTCTTAGTTCAACAATCTTCTTGTCTTCACCTGAAACAGATAGATATTTTTCAGGGCTTGCACCTAATAAAATGTTATTCTTGTTCTTAATGTAGAACATATACGGAGATGGGTTTGATGACTTGAGCTGTTTGTAAATATCAAGCGGTTCTGCATCAGATTCTACAATACATGTTCTTGAAGGAACTGCCTGGAAGACATCTCCTGATTTTATGTGTTCTTTAAATTGTTTTACAACTGAAACAAATTCGTCCTTTGAAGTATCTGTATCAATCTTTATTGTTTGTTCTTGTTCATTCTTATCCAGTTTTGTCAAATGAGTTGAAAGCATATTTTCATATTCATTGATTATGTCAACGCATCTATCATATGTATTCTCTGAGTCATCATCCATGATAAGTGCGTTTGCAATGAATATTGTCTTGTTCTTTTTATGGTCTATCAGAAACAAGTTGTCAACAAAATACAATTCATAATCAGGAATTTCTAGAAGATCAGATCTTGCTTTAGGCAAATCTTCAAACTGATCAATGAAATCATATGCTATTGCTCCAAAAAGTCCGCAATAAGGCTGGACTGGCTTTGATGTTGGTTTGAACTTGAACAAGACTGTTCTTATGACATCAAAATGAGTCTGTTGGTTCAATCTTTCTGATTCAGAAACATTATTCTTTGCAGATTTTAAAGTACCCTCAATGGTATTATCATTGTAGCTAACTGAATCACAAAACTCAAAGTCGTCTTTGATAAATCTGAGGAATCTTCTGCCAAAGTCGTTCAGAGCTAATATCTTAAATGAACTTCCTTTACCCGTAAGTTTAAGACAGGGATTAGACGTACCCAGGCTTTGTTCACCATATTTTGTGATTATCTCTGCTGATTCAAGCAATATTGAATTCTCTTTTCTACCATTATCAGATACCTTTGCAAAATACTCTAAAGGCTCTGCTGCATAATCTATCTCTTTGTATAATGGAACAATTGTTCCTATTTTGGATTGTTTTATGATTTGTTTGAAATCTTGCATTTTTTTACCTCGTTTAATGTTATATAGGATTGTTTAAAAATTAAAGTAAAATATTGGAAAATGTTGGAGATTAGAACTAGTGCCAATGCCAATATTTAGATTGAAATCTAGAGTTAAAACTAGGATTGGTTGAATATGAATCAAATGAATTTATAGTACTGACTAGAGAAAAACAATCACTGGTGCCAGGGGCAATCAACTCTTGTTGTCATAGTTAAAATAATTGAATGAAGAAGTATATAAAGTTTTGGTTTGATATGTTAATTAACATTTACAGACAATAATTCAGTATGTTCATCTCTGTCAGTCACGTGAATATTGATGTCTGCCAGGTCTGATCTATGACTAATTACAGATTTAATAGTCTTATACGCTAACTCAGGATCATTATTATTCTCGCTTAAATGTGCAAGAAAAACTGTCTTTAATCTTGAAGAAGCGTTATCAAGAAGTAATAATGCTGCATCTTCATTTGAAAGGTGACCTAATTTACTTTCAATCCTTTTCTTTAGATGAGGAGGATAAGGTCCGTTCCTAAGCATTGTGACATCATAATTAAATTCAAGTACAAGACAGTCAACATCTTTTACTGCTTCTTTAACATTATCGCATGCAATACCTAAATCAGTAATTACTCCTGCCTTATTTGTGCCATCACTAACAACAAAGCTTATTGGATCTGCTGCGTCGTGAAACTTTCTGATAGATTGAATATCAAGATCTTTAATTTTGGTAGAATCAGAATCAATGAAATTAACATTATCTACTTTTCCAAGCAAATGCTGTGCTCCTTCAAAAGTTGATTTGTTTATGTGGATTGGTATATTGAACTTTCTGTTTAAAGCACCTACGCTTCTGATATGATCAATGTGTTCATGTGAAACAAATACTGCATCAATACTGTCTGCATCAATATTAAGACAATCAAGTCTTTTAATTAATTCTTTCAGACTTATTCCAATATCAATAAGAATTTTAGCTTTGTCAGAGACAATTAGAGTTGAGTTGCCATTACTTCCGCTTGCTAATGCACTAATCTTCAATCTATCACCTTTTTTTAAAATGTTATACTTTTCTGTTGTTTAAATATTTTCTTGTCTTGATTATTATAACTAAAACAGAACCATAAAACATAAGATATAAAAACCCTCAGTTTTAACTAAATTAAGTCCTTAAATGATACTAAGCAAGGCATAAGGGACCTAAATACTACAACGGGTTCTGCCCAAAACAATATTTGATCCCAAGTCCTTGTGTAAAATCGTTTAAGGACAATAATTTCTAGAACTTGTATTTAATATAAAATAGAAATAATAAAATAATCAGTTAGGCATGTCAAACTCAACTGTTGTGAAATCAGAATGTTCTTCATCAACTGATAATTTAGTCATCTTAAGATTATAGTTGATTACTACATAATTTGCAAAGTCAAGACTATTCATGAGTTTATGGTAATTTAACTTAACCATTTATTCCTTCTCTTCTTCTTCTGGATTGTAAGAAGGAACAGCTGCTTTACTTATTATAAGTATATCACCGATTGACTTAACAAGCTGATGTGGCACTATAACTCCTTTTGCTGAACCAAGAACCTTATTTAGAAATGAGTTTTTTGTTGCTTTAACTCTCCAGCCAAAAACTTTATTGCTTGTAAGGATTGCTTCTTCAATATCACCGAAATATTCACCAGTATCAGTAAATACTTTCATATTATAAGTTTCACCTATTCTCTTCATCTTAAGCATTGAGACATCCCCTCCTTGATTATACAAACTCTAAATTAGGTTATGACTATTTAAAGTTTTTGGAAAAAACTGGTCTGTCCCAAGACTTGAATAATTCTTAAAAAAATATTATGTAATATTGCTCTGCAATAAACTTCTGTTCTTGCAGAACAGATAAGTTTTGAGCTTATATTGGCTCCAAATTTCTGTTTTA
>Ga0187833_10002293_pt1 | contig 20702 bp, 20 predicted proteins | sample ETNtaG_37_FD_167968 | JGI IMG/M metagenome (GOLD analysis project Ga0187833, IMG submission 167968) | Marine microbial and viral communities from oxygen minimum zone, Eastern Pacific Ocean - ETNP2014_SV_400_PacBio MetaG (Illumina Assembly) | ecosystem: Environmental > Aquatic > Marine > Hypoxic...
GCCGCGACGTTGATCTTATTTTGGAAATCGATTTTCCAGTTTTTTGTGACCTCAATACACCAGCAGATATCGTTGAGCGCTGGACTTATGACCGCCTGGGGGAACCGATTACCATCGGTACTGTTACGATTTCTAGTGGCGATTGGTTAATTGCGGATCGCGATGGTATTGTTATTATTCCAGCCGGTATTGCCGAGGCAGTTGTTATAGAAACCGAAGTAGTTATGTCTACTGAAAGTGAAATGCGAGATGCAATTTTAGCCGGGATGGATCCCAAGCAGGCTTATCTTAAATATGGAAAATTTTGATGAACGACGAACCATGCGCGAATATTATTTTGTTATCGACTTCTGACAATGTTGTCATAGCCTGCGAACAAATCGATGCAGGATCTGTAATCGAGGTTAATGGTGTAATTATCACAGTAAAAAGTGAAGTGGAAATTGGTCATAAGATCGCGCGCATGGACATCAACGTTGACGACAAAATATTGAAACATGGCGCGCCTATCGGACGCGCCACCAGAGTTATTGCGCAAGGCGCGCACGTTCATACACACAATATTCAGAGCGACTATCTACATATCCATACAGTCCGGCAAATTTTCTCGGAAGAAGCATGAGGGGTTATTTACGTCAAGACGGGCGAAAAGGCATTCGAAATACGATCGTTGTCGCTTATCTGATCGAATGTGCGCGTCATGTGGCCAATGAAGTTGTACTTGAATTTCGAGAGCAGGATGTCCACCTGATTGGCTTTCCGGGATGTTTTCCCAATGCCTATGCTTTTCACATGATGTCGAAGTTGTGTACGCATCCGAATGTCGGAGCCGTGTTGCTGGTTTCTCTTGGCTGTGAAGGCTTCAACCGTGAAGAGCTTGCCGAAGAGGTGGCAGCCTCGGGGCGTCCTGTAGAAACGTTGGTTATCCAGGAACAAGGTGGCACCGCCAAGACGATCGAAAGGGGATGCAGGTGGGTCAGTCAAGAACTGACAACCTTGTCGGTACGCGAGCCGGTTGAAATGGCGATTAATGAGTTGGTCATTGGAACCATTTGTGGAGGATCTGATGGAACCAGTGGAATGACGGCAAACCCTACCATAGGCCGGGCATTTGACTTGCTTATTGCCGATGGTGCTATCTGTATTTTCGAGGAAACTGGTGAGCTTATTGGCTGTGAGCATTACATGGCAGACCGCGCGGCAACCCCCGAGCTGGGTACCGAGATTATTCGTTGTATAGCTAAGGCGCGAAACTACTATGAAACCATGGGGTATGGCAGCTTTTCGCCGGGTAACGCCGATGGTGGGCTGAGCACCATCGAAGAAAAGTCCATGGGGGCATATGCTAAGTCAGGCACCACTGAAATCGTTGGCTTGATCAAACCTGGCGACCAACCGCCAACAAGTGGACTTTACTTGCTGGATGTCATTCCGGACGGTGAAGTACGGCATGGCTTCCCTAATATTAACGACAATGCAGAAATTGCTGAATTGATAGCCTGTGGGGCACATCTTAATCTGTTTTCCACGGGCCAGGGCTCTGTTGTCGGTTCAGCTATATCCCCTGTTATTAAGGTTTGCGGGAATCCAGAAACCTACAGGCGCATGGCGGATGATATGGACGTAAATGCCGGACGTATTCTGAAAGGTGATGCCAACCTTGATGAAGTTGGAATTGAGATTCGGGATTTTGTTTTGGCCATTTCCAGTGGCCAAAAAAGCAAATCAGAAGCCCTAGGGCATCGGGAATTTATCCTGACCTACAAGACTTTTGATTCCATTGGACCGGCCTGTTTACCAAATGTCAATTGAAAGATCTCCTCTAATAATCGTTCCTTGACTATTAAATTCAATTTCTTGTTCCATCTTTGTCTCCAAGTTAATGATCCACTTTAAGCGATTTTGACAATCTTTAATGAATCCGGATGTTGAACCACCGCATCGACTGCTGTTGTATATGCGCCGGAATTGCCACCTGTGTGAAGACATGGTGGAACAATTGGAAGAGCTTCAGGTGACCCATCGTTTTAGCATTGAGCAAAGAGATGTAGACAAAAATCTGCTATGGAAAAAAGAATATGGAGACCGCGTACCAGTGCTGGTGTCCGGACAAACGGTGATTTGTCACTATTACCTCGACCGCAAGTCGTTGCTTGACGTTATCGAGAAGTCGATTCCAGTTCAAAAGAAGAAGTAGGGCACTGCCCTGATGACGGTTAACGCGCGAGGCATGAGTGGGATGGTCCGAGGGATACCCGTTTTAGTGATGGGGATAGAAAGCAATCTATTTTGTAGATGTTCATAGCGGTCATTCAGGAGTTCTCCACGGCGCATCGCGGTCTCAAGGGCTAGCTCCACAGCCGGCCGTAACCACGGCGTTCTGGTCTGTCAACTTGGGGTAACTGGGCATAATGGGTGACTTTGTAACGACCATATATACAGTACTAACAAGGTGTTTCTAGCCACATCCTTAATTGCCACCTATTTCCGAGAGAAATCTGCTTGTGTGTTGTGAGTATCATGACCCCGTCAGATATCATCCAACACTAGGTAGGTTGCTGAACTGTTTGCAATTAGTATTTGCTGCAGCGTTGCATCCAGCTGAACTGACAGCTGGTTTCCGTACTGGGAAAGTCGAGATAAGAGTTTAGCAAGGTGCTCTGCCTGATTGCCGCCTAGAGACTCGATTCGCAAAGTGACTGTCACTGCCGTACAACGCAATAAATTCTCAATTTGTTTGCCACCGCGCGTGAAGAATAATTGATCGATGGGCCCCCGCAATGTAAAGGTTAGGCGTGCAGTTTGCGTTACGGGTGTAACCATAATCACCAAAGTACCGCGTCGTAAACACGCGCGACAATGTTTCTCGATAAATGCCAAAGTTCCCCGCATTAGGTGGTGGTCACGCGAATAGTCGGCGTTGAATCGACGCTGAACGTAGTCGTTCATTGCCAATCCTACGATCCAGTCGCTGATGACTAATGGCCAGAGGCGTGGACGAGCCATAATTAATGTGGCAAGAAATCGGGCACACCGACGGCGACCACCTGGCAGAATGCCATACAATAGCAGGCGCGCGACGACTCCGATGCGTTGCATTAAAGAGTATTGATTCCGGTAGATGGCACGGTCAAGATATCGGGTTTTGCTAAGAATTCTCTCAGCAATGCTGTGATCGCTGACGAGATGCCGGTAAAGGTTTTTATACCCATGCACGAGTACCGAATATTCCATACGTTTTGGGATAATATTAGTACTCACGCTAGTGTTGTCGGCGTGGTTTTTTTCAGGGCATAAACGCCCTTCTTGTTGTAAACGGTCATACAGTGGTGTGCGTGGTAATGCGGTTAGTAGCCCCACCATGGCTACTTGAATGCCTGTTGCAGTGATAAATCGTCGTTGTTGCTCAAACACCTCCGCAGTGTCATTGTCGAAACCAACAATAAATCCTCCCTGCACCTCGATTCCGTAACTGTAAATCTTACGTACTGACGTCACGATATCCTGGCGGGTGTTCTGTATTTTCCCAGCTTCTTTCAAGCTAACTTTATCCGGTGACTCGATACCGACGAAAACCCAGGCAAAGTTCGCAAGCCGGAACAACTCCAGCATTTCGTCATCCTCAGCTAGATTGAGAGACACTTCAGTGCCAAGGCGAAATTGATACTGATGACGGGCTTGATAGTCGGCCAGATAACGTAACAGCCCCTTTGCTTTTGGTCCATGCCCTATAAAGTTGTCATCGACAAAGAAAACGTTGTTCACGCCAACGGCGCGCAAAGCGTCGAGCTCGCGGCCAATCTGTTTGGGACACTTGGTCCGCGGACGCCTGCCAAACATAACAATAATGTCGCAAAACTCGCAGCGGTATGGGCAACCGCGAGAGAATTGTAGGCTTACACTGATATAGCGATCGAGTTTTAGCAGATCGAACCGCGGTATCGGTGATGCCGCTAGATCAACGGAACCAGTTTCGCAGTAGATCGATGTCGGGACTCCATGCTCCCAGTCATCACAGAAAGTTGGCCAGATATACTCTGCCTCGCCGGCGACAACCGTGTCTGCAATCTGTGTGAACCGTTCAGGACAAAGCGATGCATAGCTGCCCCCGGCAATGACATAGTAGCCTCGCCTGCGATAGTAGCCGAGTAACTCACTCTGGCGCGGGAACTGTATTGCCATACCGCAAATACCGACCAAATCTACTTCGGGTGAAAGGGGAACACCATCTATGTTTTCGTCCACGATCGTAACCGCCCAGCGCTCTGGGCATAGCGCAGCAAGTGTGGCGAGCCCCAATGGAGGATTCAGCGCACACTGCCCAGGAAGTATCCTTGACAGCGCCCACCTGAAACTCCAGAAGCTTTCGGGAAACCGGGGGTTAATAAGCAGAATGCGGGCCGGGTGGCTTGGCGATAGTGTATTCAGAGGAATTCCTCCTTTTCTAAATAGCACGACCCCATTCTGTCGCTATGGAACTACAGTCTTATTGATCGAGATCAAACTCTGGAAGCAATCTGGCCTGAACCTGGTTGAGGTTCGCGACCGGCTCGGACGCTGTTTGGTCACCACGGTCAAGCGCTACACCCATCTCGCGCTGGAAAAAAGTCATCCAACAGTCGTTTGCGCAACCCTTAGCACCAAAGCGCGATGCAACACCAGATGAACTTCCTTTATTGATCCCGGTCAAGAATCAGCGGCCAATCTTCACGTAGTGTATTTAATCTCGCCTGTCACACAGGTTTGATCGGCGATAGTGTTTTCCCTAGCCACCCAGTCAAGGTAGTCGGCGGCAGGTCCGGACCCGCAAAGCGGCTGAATCCACTGAAGACAATGTGCCGTATCAGAGCAGCATGACAACGAGAATCGCAAACGACTATCTGCAACTGATGAACACCATCGGGCAACAGCTGGACATTCCTCAAATCAAGTCCATACACATTGCGCCTGTTGGGGGAGACCCACGCAAGAACAGCAAATTCGGCGCTATGGTTCTGAGCGACGGTACAACAGGTATCACTTACACCGGCCTGAATGATGCCTTACTGGAACTGCAGGAGCACAGCAGGACAGACGATCTGCCGGGCCAATCGCCCTTGCAAATTGCGCAACTCTATGGCGGTGAGCTCGGGTGGCAACGATCCCTCGGCATGGCGGCGATCAATGCTATCAGTCAGTTCGTGTTCAAACAAAGTGGGTATCGCCTACCATCTATGAGCAAGACGGTATCCCAGCTGGTACTGAAGAAAGGCGATCATGTCGGTATGGTCGGCTACTTTCCGCCCCTGGTAAAGCAGATGCGAGACAACGGCACGCGCCTGACGGTATTGGAGCGCGACCCATTCTGGTTGCAGGAGGCGGATGAAGTTATCGTCACTCTCGACCCGGAGCATCTAAGTGAGTGCAACAAAGTCGTGTGCACGGGAACGGTACTGGTTAATCAAACTGTCGATTCGGTGTTGCAACACTGCCGGGGCGCTGCGCAGATATTGATCGTCGGCCCCACTGTTGGTTGCTTGCCGGACCCGTTGTTCGACCGAGGACTCACTATGCTTGGCGGTAACCGAGTGGTAGATCTGGAGAAATTTCTCGCGTTATGGACTGCACAGCAGAGGTGGCGCGACGCGACCAAGCGCTATGCGTTGAGCGGGGGAACCGGTTACCCCGGTATCGAATCGCTTCTGGCGACTGCTGAATCACGACGGGAGAATTAATTAATCGGCTAGTAGTGATAGTGGCTGGCGAGTTATCGATGTTGGATTAAAAGACGCCGATGAATTATGAAAATACCCTTAACGAAGTGCCTGAAAGTTGAAATAAGCTTTGAAACCTTTTGATTTTTTTCAACCGCAGTCCACTGATGCGGCAATTGCCGAACTTGTGGCGTACGGCCCCAACGTTAAGATTCTGGCAGGCGGCACCGATGCGGTGGTTGATCTGAAGCATACTCCTGATTCGCTTGGACTTGTTGTTGATATCTCTCGGCTTGATGATTTAAAAGGCATCAGTTTGACTGACGCAGGTTTACGGATCGGTGCTGGTGTGACTCACACCGATATCGTGACGAATTTATTGATCGCGGAACACGCTCCTGCATTGGTGGATGCTGCCCGTACTATCGGTGCGGTGCAAACGCGGAACTTGGGCACGCTGGGCGGTAATTTGGTGACATGTATGCCGGCGATGGACAGCGGGCCAACCTTGATAGCATTGGAAGCGGAGGTAACCATCGTCGGGTGTAGTGGCAAGCGAACCATACCGTTAGGCGAGTTCTTCATTGGCTATCGTAAAACGGTCTTAGCGAAGGACGAGCTTCTGTTGGAGATCGTTATACCGAAGTTGAATCTGGGCAAGCCGGCCAGTTTTATCAAATTCGGTCTGCGCAAGGGACAAGCGTTGGCGTTGGTTAATGCCGCCTCGGCCCTCTGGGTTGAGAATGGTCGATTCAAAGACGCCAGAATTTCCCTCGGTGCCGTAGCGCCGGTGGTGATCCGCGCACCCAAAGCCGAAGCCGTTCTTGAAGGCCAGGCTATATCCAAAGAACGCATCGATGAGGCCGCCAAGGCCGCTGTCACGGAAGCCAATCCCATAGACGACTTTAGGGCGTCCCGGAAATACCGGAGTAATCTGATCGAAGTCGGCGTCCGCCGCACCCTAACAGCTGCAATCGATGTCGCCAGTAATTAGGGGGGAGCATCAGTGGTCGACATTACGATTACAGTGAATGGTGAAAAAAGAATCACGTCAGTACCGCCGGAGACCACACTCCTCAAACTATTACGCGAGAAATTGAATCTTACCGGCGCTAAGTTAGGTTGCGATGCTGGTGATTGCGGCGCATGTACGGTATTGGTGGACGGCGTAGCGGTAAACGCCTGCTTAATGTTGGCCGGACAGGCCAACCAGCGGGAAGTACTGACTATTGAGGGGCTAGCGGATTCCCAGAAATTTCACCCCCTGCAAAAAGCCTTCGAAGAGCTGGGATCATTGCAATGTGGGTTTTGTGGGCCGGGAATAATCCTGTCTGCCAAATACCTCATTGATGCTCACCCGAATCCCAGTGTCGAGGATATCCGGAAGGCGTTGTCTGGCAATCTTTGCCGGTGCACGGGTTATACCAAGATCATAGAAGGTGTTGCCGCTGCCTGTAGGAAAATAGCAGGTGCAACCGACAAAGCTGCCTGACGAGAAGAACAATGGATGACAAGGCAAGAGTTGGGGAGCGAAAAACGGCGCCGAAATCTTTGCCCGCAACCGACGAAGCACTGCGCCTTCCGGCGGTAACAAAAAAAGCAATGTTTCCATTGGAGACTATAACGGCCAAACCCCGGGAGCAGACCCCGTCGGTTGGCCAGCGGGCGACTCGGCACGATGGTCGTCTTCATGGCTTGGGGCAAACCAAATATATAGACGATATGTCCTTTCCCGGCATGATCCACGCCAAAATTAAGCGGGCCGGTGTCGCTCACGCAAGAATCAAAAGTATTGATGTATCGGAAGCTGAAAGAATGCCGGGTGTTATGGCGACCCTGGTAGGTAAAGAAATTCCGGTCAATAGGTTCGGTCCGACTTATCAGGATCAACCCCTGCTTGCCGACGACATTGTTCGCCATGCCGGCGATGGTGTCGCTGCAGTGGCCGCGGTGACTGAGCAGCAGGCTTTGGACGCACTGGAAAAAATTAGAGTCGAATACCAACCCCTCGCGCCGATCTTTGATCCATTAGAAGCTATGCATGAGGATGCACCCAAAGTGCATATGGGCCACAGCAACATCTATTCGTCAAAAACCGTCAATAAAGGCGACGTCGAGAAAGGGTTCGCGGATTCCGACTATACCTTCGAAGGTACATTTTCTACTCAGATGGTCGAACAGGCGTCGTTGGAGCCCCATGCGGCGATTGCCGAATGGGACCCTAACGAGCGCGTGACTCTCCATTCAAGTCTCGGTCGCATTACCCTGGGCCGGGCAGATTTGGCGCGTGTTTTAGTGATGCCAATCAACCGTATCCGGATAGTGGCGACAGTCGTGGGAGGTAATTTCGGCGGTAAGAACGAGATCACCCATGAACCGATTTTGGCGCTGCTGGCCAAGAAAACTGGCCGTCCGGTCAAGGGTGTCTACAGCCGTGAAGATGAGTTCATCTCTTCAACCACCCGGCATCCATTTATTATGAAATATAAGACGGGCATGTCTAAAGAAGGCAAGATCATGGCCCGTACAGTACGTTTGATCTGCGACGGCGGCGCTTATTGCTCCTGGTCGGACACGACTTTGAGCAAGGCCTGCATTTTGTCGGCCGGTCCTTACAACATCGATAACCTCCGTGTGGAGGCCTGTGCGGTCTATACGAACAAGACCATGACCGGCGCTATGCGTGGTTTCGGTGCGCCGCAGGTTTGTTTCGCCTATGAATCTCATATGGACGACATGGCCAAAGAACTGGGGATTGATCCTCTGGAAATCCGCTTGATAAACGCTTTTCGGGAAGGGTCACTAAGTCCCACTGGGCAGGTTCTGGAGAGCGTAGTGATCAAGGATTCGCTCCTGATGGCGACAGAACGATTCGGCTGGAAGGAATGGAAGAAATGAAGCATCGTGGAAAAGGCATCGGCTGTATGTGGTACCCGATCGGTTTTACGGTGGCCGCAAATCCATCCGCTGCGACGGTCAAAGTCAATGAAGACGGCACCGCGACTTTAGTGACCGGTACCGTGGAAGGTGGCCAGGGTTCTTTAACCGTACTGGGCCAAATTGCTGCTGAAGAGCTGGGTATCTCGACCAATGACGTGCATGTAGTATCCGCTGACACTGATACCACTCCAATGGACACCGGCGCGATTGCTAGCCGGACGACGTACGTGACCGGCAATGCTGTTCAGTTGGCGGCGGCGAAGGCGAAAGAAATTCTGTTTGAAATTGCTGCGCCCATACTGGATGTCAAACCCGATCAATTGGTGGCTGCCGGCCGAAAGATCCAGGTAAAGAATTTTCCCCAACGAAGTCTCGCTATTGCCGATGTGGCGCTGCAAGCCCAATTCGTTCATGGCCGCCCGCCGATAGGTACTGCCTCGTACAACCCTCCTACGGTGGACATGGACCCGGAGACGGGCCAGGGGCAGCCGTTTTCCACCTATGTTTATGCGACGCAGGTGGCTGAAGTTGAGGTCGATGACGAGACCGGTGAAATCGATGTCATCTATATGTCGGCGGCCCACGACTGTGGCACAGCGATCAATCCGATGCTGGTCGAAGGCCAAATCCAAGGTGGTATTGCCATGGGTATCGGCTTCGCCATGCAAGAAGAAATGCTGTTCGATGGCAACGGCTTACAGATCAATCCCAACCTTTCCAATTACATCATGCCTACCAGCCTGGATATGCCGGACCTCGATATCGATATCGTCGAAAATTTCGATCCGACCGGACCTTTCGGCGCCAAGGGCGTAGGTGAACCGACAGCCGTGCCAACGGCGGCGGCCATCCTTAATGCCGTTCATGACGCTGTGGGTGTGCGCATAACGTCTTTGCCGGCAACAGCAGAAAAGATCCTGCGGGCCATCAAGCAAGATCGGATCGCCGGCCAGAAGGAACTATCGACCGCAGGGTAAATGTTGAGAGCGATAAATAGAATTATTTTGAGGAAACAAGAGTGATGATTTTTTTCGGGTGTTTACTCTTTGGATACACCGCGGCAGAAACAACGGAGGATAACTGGAAATGGCAGACCATGTAGCAAATATTAATAGAGTAATCGTTAAACATCTGCCCACCAATGAAGACTTAATCCAGGGCATAAAAAAACTGTGTCGTGAAAACGGTATCCGTTATGGTCAGATCCTTTCTGTTATTGGTAGCGTCCGCCAGCTAACCATAGAGAGCATCATCGTCAACGAAAAGAATGACAGCGGTTTCGATTTCGGACCACCTCGTGTTATTCCCGGCCCAATGCAGATATTGAGTTTGGTGGGGATCATTTTCGAGGATGAATCTGGCGAGATGGATGTGCATATCCATGGCACATTTTCCGATAGCGATGGCAGTCTTTTCGGTGGCCATGTATTGGAGGGAGAGAATCCTGTTGCGGTAAGGTTGACCATCGTGATTGGCGAGATTGCCGGTGTAAACATGATCGAAAAATTAGATGCCAAATCCGGTCAACTGATTGTGCAAGTGGAACAATTGTGAAATCTATTTTTTTACCCCTTAACGTAACCACGCTGAAGAAAACCGACAGGAGATCATCATGGGAGCTAAGACAACGAAAGATATTGCGGAATGGGTGTGTCGTAGTGGATACCAGGACTTTAACCAGGAGTTGGTCGATTACACCAAGAACATGGCTTTGAGTCACCTTGGAATGACGGTGGCCGGCTCGACAATGCCGTTCGGTAAAATCGCACTGGAATACGTTAAAGGCCAGAATTGCCCAGCAGAGGCGGGTGTTCTCGGTGGTGGTTTTCAAACATTGGCTGAATACGCCGCCCTGGCTAACGGTTCGCTTTCCCATACCACGGAACTGGAGGATGACAGTTTTCCAGAGGGGCTCTACTCCTGTGGTAGTTGGCCCACCGTATTTGCTATGGGTGAGAAACTTGATCTATCGGGTAAAGAAGTTATCGAAGCTTACGTTCTGGGGTATGAAGTGGGCGCAAGGATTGGTGTAGCGTCTGAAAAGGCGATCGCCGACGGCTACCTCAATGCGGCGGGGTGTTCGACCATCGGTTCAGCAGCGATGGCGGCCAAACTGTTGAAGCTCAATGTGGCAAAGACCACCCACGCCCTCAGCATTGCCGCTTCCCAGGCTAGTGGAATAGCCCGGCAGACAGGCGCCGGTGCCCATTTGATCGAAGCGGGATTTGCAGGCAGGAACGGTATCTGCGCTGCCACGCTGGCTAAACGTGGCTTCACAGGAAATCCGACTATCCTCGAAGGCGAGGGTGGGTTTATGGATCTCTGGGCCGGTCAGCCCGAGTTTGACCTACCGCTGGGGGAGGGTTATCGAGTCGATGAAATCGGTATCAAGAAGTATCCGTGTTGTTACCTCATGCAGCGAAATATCGATGGTGTCCTTGAGTTGATTGAAAAACACGACATCTCCTGGGATGAAGTAGAGAGTATCGAGCATGAAATTAATCATACGGTATCGCTATATCTCAAGTATCCTCAACCTGAAACTGGAGAAGATGCCCGGTTCAGTTTACCGCACAGCACTGTAGCGTGTTTTTTTGACCAAAAAGTTTTTCTCGACAGTTACACCGATGCGAAAGCGCAAGATCCGAAATTCAAAAAAGCAAGAGAAAAAGTAAAGGTCAATGTGCACTCGGATTGGAAATCCGGTTACTTTACTTTCCAAAGCCCAGTCACCATCCGCCTTCACGACGGTACGAAATATGAAAAAGTGTGCGTCGAGGCTAAAGGGGATCCTTCGCGCAGATTAAATACGGATGAAGTGATACAAAAATATCTTGACTGCATAGAGTTTGCTGGTATCTTCAACCGCGAGACGGCAGAAATTGCTGCCGACATGACTTTGTCGCTAGATAGCCTTGATAATGTTTCCGAGCTAGTGAGCACTCTTACTTTTCCCGATAAGTAGGTTACGTGATCGCCGGCCCGTGGGCGCCGGGTAATGATCGGCATCACTGATGGAACGGGGACATTGGAATGGGCCCTCGCGAGATGCCAATGCTGTGTCGATCACCGGATACCGATCGGTTCGAGGCGCCGGCTTAAGGTGCGACAGTGCGAGAAGATCCTGTTTCGGATAGGGCAAGGCTACCCGCCGGCCTCTACCACGAAGCGGATCTGGCGTGTTACCGGTCGGCGAAAAGTCACTGACCCTCTTCAGAGCAAAGGCGCAACTTCTTTGGCGAACTTCTCCATCTGCTTCATTGCAAAGCTGGGTGTCTCCAGCCCATGGAATTGAAATTCGACCACAAAGTGCCAGACACCTGCTGCATGCAGCGCCCGGATGCGTTCGGCACAGGCTTCGGGCGATCCTGAGATAGTTACTTGTCGAGGGTCGACATCGGGTTGGTCGAACGCTACAGCAGTTTGCAGCTTCGGCCCGTACGCTTCTAGGTCGCGCTTGCTGTCCGCGACGTAGGCAAAAGTAAAACTGGCCAATTTCGGATCAGTACCATATTTGGCCCCATCTTCCTTCAGTTTTGGAACCCACTGATTAGTGGCATCATCCTCGCTGGGCCAAAACGCCAGGATGCATTCGCCGTAGCGTGCAGCGCGTCGGATCGACTTAAGTCCGCCGCCGATCCAGATCGGAGGATAGGGCTTCTGTAGCGGTTTTGGTTCAAGCGGGATATCTGTCAACTGGTAGTGCTCGCCGTCAAAGGTAACCCGGTCTTCTTGCCACAACCGAACGATTATTTCGAGCTGTTCATCGAATAGTTTTCCACGTGTCTTCCGATTTACACCGACGGAAGCAAAATCTTCCTCCCACCATCCCATGGCCATCCCTACGATCAATCGTCCCTGAGAAATCACGTCCAGCGTCGATAAATACTTGGCCCACTGGTAAGGCGGCAGCAATGGGGGAAGTATCGAATTAAACCCAATTTTAATTTTCTTGGTTGCCGCAGCAATAACTGGTGCCACTGCCAATGCATCGAGCACGTCCTGATTCGAAAAGGTTTTGAATAACCAGCCTGGTGCTATGGTCATGTGGGTGGGCATGGTAGCCGAGTAAAACCCAAGGTCTTCAGCTAACTTAGCGATCTCGACGATCTCGTTGATCGAAGTTTTTTCAGCACCCCAAGGGAACAACATAATGCTTAGATCAGAAATGTCCGGCATATTGTTAACCCGTAGTTGGTTTGGGGGCTAATCTATTCAGGATGGTTTCTCGAACCTGGTCGGCTAACTGCAAATGTGTCGAGGTTGTTGCCACCCGTTCATGAGCGTATGAAGCCGACCAATGCCTGTGCGCATCACAGCCGTTACTGCTCAAACAATTCCTGCTACTCAAGTCCTTCATAGTTTGTGACAAAGTCATCAGGTACACCCGGCCCCCAGGCGTAGAGGGAATCTTCTACTGGCCAATCGCGGGGTTTCCACTCCATGCCGGCTGGTATGTAGTCCATATCACAATACAACTCGGCCAGCCCCATCCAGGGGTCACGTATGTAATGGAAATAATTGGAACCGATGGCATGCCGCCCGAATCCCCAGCCATCACGATGGCCTTTTTCGAGCATCTGCATTGCCAGTTGCCCTACCTCATCTACATCGCCTAATTCAAAACTCACATGGTGTAATCCAGACCCATGCGATGACGCGAATGCCATGACGTGATGATCACTGCCACCGTCACAATATAACCAGGCAAGCGCGTCACCAACCTGGTCGGCCAGAAGAAATCCTAATACTTCGGTATAAAACCGAACTTTTCGATTAACGTCGGTGGTAAATTGCAACAGATGGCCAAGTCGACGGGGGCGGTTTTTTCGGCCTCGGAACGGTGCCGCACGCTGACCAATTCTGTTGAAGTGTCCCGGTGTGTTGATTGCGGATGCTTTTACAGGCTCTTTTGTTTCAGGGCCGCCTAGCGAGGTGGCAGGATCGGCCGCAACAATGTTCAAATAAATGCCATCCGGGTCCAGACACCAAATCCCGTCGCTAGGTGTTTCGACCGGCGCGTCAATTATTTTGGTTGCGGCTTCGATGCGTGCCTGAAGGGTCTTAAACCGCTTATCAGATGTTCCCAAACAGATGTGTTGAAGGCAACGCTTTGCTCCTTCGAGCAAAATAATCTGATCCTGGTCACGTCCATGGCAACGCAAGATTGCCCTGTTTTCCGAAGTGTCGGATTCAAGGCCAAGATCTTTATAAAACTGCACCCCAACAGCTGGGTCAGGCACAGTCAAAGCGACATGGCGTAGATTAGTAACCAATTGATCCGTCTCTAGGCTGGAGACAAATTATGGCAATCCCCAGTATCGCTTTATCTTGATCCATATCACTAAAAAACCCCTTATTAGAGTGCAAGAAGGCCAAGCATTCCTTTTGCGGTGTTGAATTACGTGCCAATTGATCTAAATCAAGAACCGCTAACCCATTCCGTCTAGAGTAGAAGGCGTTCCGATAAATCCTCCGGAACCGTAGATAGGGGCCGCCGTTCCCGACAAGCAGCGGTAATGTAGCCGTAGTCCCCAATAGAGGTAGCGCCGACCACCCTAACCTCTGGTAATTCCCGCTAGCGCTCTGGAAGGTCGGCGTTTTTGGCAAAGAGCAGCCACCTCAAAACAGAACAACAGCCTTGCCAGCCACGACCCACCAGATACCATCGAGCAACATTGTTCTGGACTCGCTCTCTTTAACCAGCCGGCGGTGAAACAAAGATCAACAAAACTCCGTCGTCGGGGTCGCCGTGCGGTCAAGCAAATCAGTCAACCGGTGGATGCTTTCACCGCAGCTGTCGCTGCCGGCGGCCGGCCTAGCTTCGGGTTTCTGAACACAGCAGCAATGGACAAGATAAAGCGCCGTAGCTTTGACCTGTTAGCTGACCACGGTATTATCGTCATTCATCCCGAAGCCCGGATTGCCTTACAAAAAGCAGGCGCAAAACAGGGCCGCGATGCGGACCGTGTACGCTTGCCGCGAGGGTTGGTGGAAACAGCGGCTAAAGTCACACCCAAGGCGGTTTCGCTTTATGGCAAGAACCAAGGTCTGAGTGTGCACTTGCCGCGCGAGGATGGCGGATTCATCATGCGCACCGGCACGGGCGCACATGGCTACGTGGACCCGAGGGACGCCGATTACCGAAACCTAGACCTTAAAGCAGTGCGGGAAATCGGCGCGGTGGCCAGTGGCCTGGACCAGATCGGATTCATCGCCCACCCCTTTGTTCACGGTGTGCCGGAAGTCACGGCCGATATCCACAGCTTTGCAACCATGGTTGCACACACGCATAAACATTGCTTGGTGCAGCCTTATGGCAAGGAAACTATCGAGTTTCTGATGGAGATTGCAGTGATTGCGGCCGGCGGCGAGAACACCCTGCGCCAACGCCCGCTGGCAAGCTGCATCACCTGTTCGTTTACGCCTCTGGAGTTTAAATACATGGACACCGAGGTAATCATTCAGGCCGGGCGCCACGGTCTGCCGCTGCATGCCTGTACTTTACCTTCGGCCGGGGGGACCGCGCCGTTGACCCCAGTGGGTATGGTTCTGATGGCTACCGCTGAAATTCTCGCCATGGTAACGATGGCCCATGTGCTGGCACCGGGGACTCCGGTGATCGCGACACCGCTGATGTTTACGCTGGATATGAGAACCGGGAGTGCGCTGCAGTCCTGTCCAGAATCGTTACAGGCAGCCAGCATGGCCATCCAGGTGATGAAACAGGGATTCGGGTTGCCAACCCATACCTATGGGTCGGGTTCGGACACGCCGGACGGGGACGTGCAATCGATGGCGGAGCGGGCGATGTTGGGACAGGCGGTGGTTCTGTCAGGTGCCGATATCCTAGGCGGCGTCGGGCAATTAGAATGCGCCACGGTGTTCAGCCCGGTTCAAGCGGTTCTCGACAATGAAATCGGGGCGATGCTGCGCCGGTTCATCCAGATGCCCCAGGTCAGCGACGGGGACCTCAACTGGCAGGAGATTTCAAACATCCGTGCCGGTGGGCATTTCCTGGACAGTAGCCACACGCTCAATTTTTGTCGGGATCAGTATATCCCGCAGATGTTCCTACGTCAGGGCCGGGACGATTACGAGGCGTCCGATAGGCGCACGGCTTTTGACCAAGCCCGGGAAAAGTCGCTTGATTTGATTCGTAACGCACCACCGGACGGAGTATTGAATGAGGGGCAGAAAGCTGCAATTGCCAAAGTGGTTGCGGACGGGGATCGGCTTGTCCTGGGCCGAGCGGCAAGACCGGGGACAGTAGATGTGATTTAAATCGAACTCATATTGGTTCACTCCCATCCAACCAACGCGCAAACTGTCTACTGCCGCAGACCTGAAAAATCTATGAGGGGGCAAAGTGCGAGAAGCCGGTCAGAAACTCCACTGTTCTACTTGCTACTCGGCTACTTAGTAAGTGGGTAATAACCAAATTCTTCCACCGCATCAACCATTGCCAATATATTTTCAGGGGGTACATCATCCATGATCGTATGCACGGACCCGATCATAGTACCGCCCCCGGGTCCTAGGAGCTGTATTACTCGACGAACCTCTTGGCGTACTTCTTCTGCCGTGCCAAATGGCAGAACCCGGTGGGTATCAATTCCGCCGCAAAAGACGATATTTTTTCCGAATGTTTTCTTTAGTGATGGCAAGTTGGCCATTTTTCCCGTGGAAGTTTGAATTGGATTCAGAATATCAACACCAATTTCAATGAAATCACCAATCAATGGAAATACATCACCACAGCTATGGAAGAGCACCGCAGCTTTGGTGCGTTCCTTGATGAAGCTGATGAAGTCAGCATGGATGGGCTTGAGAATTTCCCGGTACATCTTGGGAGAGATCATCAAACTCTCCTGGGTTCCAAGGTCATCACCGATCTTGATAATATCGACGCTGTCCCCCAGCTTTTCCAAAAAATGAGCCATTAACAACTTACAGTATCCAGCGATTTTTTCCAGTAGGGTCTTAGCAAAATCAGGATACATCGCCATGTTCATCAGAAAGACTTCCATTCCCTGCATTGCATGGGCGCGCTCGAAAGGGAACAGCAACCAGGGTGTCGCCATGATGGCGTACTCATTCTGTTTAGCCAACAGCTTGGCCGTCTCTCTCACGTGCCCAACCCGAGTGGGATCGTCCATGTCAGGCCAGCCGGTATAGTTTTCCAGATCTTCGAGGGTCTTTGCAGACGCGATCGGATGAACAGCCGGAAACCAGTGATCTGGGGTTACCTCAATTTGCCCGCTGCCCCAGGAATCAATGCAGTCACTGTGAGGTTCGCGTAACCTGTTGCATTCCAGCCGTGAAGCTGGTTCCAGGTCCAAAACAGACCGTACATCGCTACGGAGACATTGTAGGGTTGCTTCATCAATCTCAGCAGTACCGAGCTCTGGCCATTGGTAAATGTAACGGTCTGGGGCGTCAATACCCATCATTGCCTTAATCCCCTTGTAAGGACTCATCTTGATGCCGGTTGCGTTGCTGGCCCCTATTACGATGGGTACGCGATCTGGTTCCTCGTGGTTGATGGCAGTCAACACACGTTCCCGCGATGTCATAGGCATGAGGCAATCTCTACAGTTTGCATAGATACGACACTCGCCGATCAAACCTGTGTGATAGGCGAGATTAAGTACACTACGGCAGGATTGGGCGCTGAATCTTGACCGGGATCAATAAAGGAAGTTGATCTGGCGTTATCGTCGTGTCTATTGTTGGTGCTCTTCTGCGTTCGCCGAGTTCGTAACAAAGAGATCGGTGACCGGATTGGTGACGTCAAGCGGAGTATCAAATTAACGGCCAAAAGGGCACTTATTCTTCCTATACACCAATGCGCCGCGTAAGACTTCGAAAAAAACAGGATGGCTCCATTACCGCGTCCAAAGATCGCGGACTCCATGCCGGGCCGACGCCTCCCTATGGGTTCATGAGCGACGCTGAGGTGACCAAGATCATCGACGGCGTAATTACTCTTATGGCCAGTTCAGGTATCGTGTTCGAACCTGGTACTGAGGCAGATGATTTGTTGCGGAAGGTGGGCTGTGACGTGGGCACAGACGGTGTTGTCAAAATTCCTGAAGCCGTCACCCGAAAGGCGTTGAAAACCACCAGTCGGCAGACAACTCTTTTTGACCGCGATGGAGAAAATCCGATCACAATCGATTGCGAGCACACTCAGTTCATGCCCGGCATGACCTGCATCGCGGTTTATGATCAGGAAACCGGCGAACCCCGCTCTTCAACTCGCGAGGATCTGGCCGAAATCACCCGTCTTTCAGACGGGTTGCCCAATATTGATGCGGTCTGCATTTCGGTTAAAAACGTCGCGGAGTCGAATCTTTTCGGTGATATCGACGAATTCGTTTGCATGATGGAAAACACCACCAAACCGCTCGAATACCTGTGCGAATACCCGGTGTCTCTGGAAGCGGTGATTGAGATCGCCACAGCGCTGAGAGGCAGCACTCAAACTCTGAAGGAAAAGCCGTATTTCCTGCATCTCGTGACCCCGCTGCCCGTGCAGTTTGCCCAGATCCATATCGACCAGATCCTCGCCGCAGTACGCGCGGGCATTCCCGTCGGCGTTGGTACGCTGGCCATTGGCGGGGCGTCATCTCCGATTACACTCGCGGGGTGCCTGACCCATTGCCTGATGACCGATTTTGCAGCCATTGTCCTTGGCCAACTGGCGATGGAAGGTAGCTTTTGCATGGGTGGTTCCGACGTATTCTTCATGGAACCCGCTACCGGCGCAATCGGCAGCTTTGCGCAAACGTCGATGGCCGACATGGCTGCTGCTCAGGTACGCCGCTCGCTCGGGTTCCCATCGCTGGCGGCCTCAGGAGGCTGCAGCGTTGCGCGCCGCTTCAATCAGGACGCCGTCTGGGAAATTTCGGCGAGCACCATGAACATGTTCTATCACCGCCCCGCGACCTGCGATTATCTCGGCTCTCTGGATCAGGGTCTGACATTCTCAGAAGAGGCGCTTTTGTTCAGTGACGATCAGGCCGGAATGCTGCGCAAGATGTGGGAAGGCATGACCGTCAGCGATGATCAGATCGGCGCCGACCTCATCCGGAAACTTGGCCCCAAAGGCCAGTTTCTAGCCGAACAGCACACGGTCGACAACTGCCGCACGCAGGTTTGGAATTCGCGCTATCTAGGCCCGAACATCCCGCTCAGCAATGGCGGATTGCAGGATCAGGATTTATTTGAAAGGATCGAGATTGACTTGGCCGAGCGCCGCAAAGCACCCCTACCCAAGACTCCGTCCGAACACGTCATGGAAACCGCCCGCACCGTGTTGGCACGTTTTCGTTGAGGATCAATGCTTATAGTGGCATGAGACCTCTCCCCAAGTTTCTTCTCGCCATTCCCGTTCTGACAGTGGCTTCTGTTAGTTGGGCGGTTTGTCCTTTTTTCACAATCTTATCGAAGAGGATAGCGAAAACTAATTTAGGTATAAGACCAATCTAGAAACACTTGTTAATTCACGGGCGATTTCGAATGCAATGACTCTGGTAAAGGTGAAATCAGTTACGCCCCCTAGAGGTTGGCGTCTCTTTCTGTTCCGACTTCCTATCTGGCTGTATAGATTTAGGTTTGGCTGGCTCTTTGGGCGACGACTGCTGCTTCTCTACCACACGGGTCGAAAAAGCGGTCAGATTCACGCCACAGTCCTGGAAGTCATCCGCTACGATAAAGCCAACCACACGTATTTTCTTGCTTCCGGATTCGGTGAAAACTCTGACTGGCTGAAAAACTTAATCGCCACACCGTCTGCCCGGATCATGGTCGGTCTTTGGCAAATGGATGTTGTGGCCACTCGACTTGAACCTGCCGAGGCGGCAGAAGAATTGCTGAAATACTGGCGACACAAGCCACTGCTTTTCAAATATATGATCATTCCCTTACTCGGTTATAAGGGCGATCCCAGTGAAAAAGATGTGAGGGCGCTGGCCGAACACGTTCCGATCTTTTCTCTCACTGCTTGCGCGGTGACGAGATAGACAACTACAACTAATGCAGTCCTTTATCCTTCCTTTGGCGATGATGTGACCTGTCCGGCCACTATCCCAACCTCCCCACCAAATCCTCTACTCTTAAATGCGTATAGCGCATCGTTATCCCCCTCACGTCCCACTGCCATTACTGACTAACTCCTCAAAGAATGGTTATCGACGTACCTTTGGGAATAGTACTTGTCATTGTAATTGTGGCAGTACTTACCGGAGTGATTGTATGGGTGATTTGTTACACAGATAAAATTAACACCTTCTTTTCTGTTGTCACCTTTATCGCAATTGCTGCTTTTTTTCATTGGGGCATTTATTGGATGATTGATAATTATTTTGACTGACTGGGTCGGCGCCTTCTTCAACTACCCCAATTTCTTCACCAAATCCTCTGGTTGCCTCTTCGTAACAGGAATAAGATAGCGGTATGAAACGATTACTTATCAGTTTCTGTTTGTTCTTTTTTGCTGGCACTTCTTGGGAAGCTGGTGCTTGGGACAAGATAGATTATCAAAGACTAATGGCAACGAGAAACTGCATGAAATGCGATTTGACTGAGATATATCTGTCTGGGGCAAGTCTGGATTTCACAAATTTGTCGGGGGCAGATCTGTCGGGGGCAGATCTGTCTGAGGTAAATCTGTTTTACGCAAATCTGTCTGCGGCAGATCTATCTGGGGCAAACCTGACTTGGGCAGATCTGACTGAGGCCAATCTATCTGGGGCAACTCTGGTTTCCACCTATCTGTCTGGGGCAAGTCTGGTTTCTACAAATCTCTCTGCAGCAGATCTATCTGGGGCTAATCTATCTGGGGCAGATCTCAATGAGGTAAATTTGTCTACGGCAGATCTGGAGGGGGCGAATCTGACGGAGACTAAATTTTGTGAAACGAAAATGCCTAACGGAACTATGGACAACTCAGGTTGCTAAGAAATATTCACCCCAATCTCCCCACTAAATCCTCTGCTCTTAAATGCGTATAGCGCATTAGCATCTTGGCGTCTTTGTGTCCTGTAATAGTTGCAACCTCTACTG
>Ga0187833_10002303_pt1 | contig 20667 bp, 19 predicted proteins | sample ETNtaG_37_FD_167968 | JGI IMG/M metagenome (GOLD analysis project Ga0187833, IMG submission 167968) | Marine microbial and viral communities from oxygen minimum zone, Eastern Pacific Ocean - ETNP2014_SV_400_PacBio MetaG (Illumina Assembly) | ecosystem: Environmental > Aquatic > Marine > Hypoxic...
CTGAACCCTTTGGTGATTGAACAAACTCAGTTTCCAAGATACTGTGTTGGCGAGTCATTGCTCCCATATAACATGGATATCTTCCGTGAAATGAAATTTGACAAGATCCTCGAAGAAAAAGGATTTATGAAAAAGGAAGGTGCGATTTTTGGATCTTCGGTTAGCAAAGAAATCAACCGTATTGACTTTTCCGATGGTATGGAACCAGAATACTCCTATGCCTATCAAGTCCCAAGGGATGAATTTGATAATCTACTTCTTGAACACGTGAAAGCAGAAGGTGTTGAGGTACTGCAGGGTAAAGTAACTGAACCAGTAATGGATGGACAGAAGGTATCCGGTGTAAAAATACGACTCTCCGATAAATCTGAACGCACTATCAAGTCCAAAGTAGTAGTAGATGCAAGCGGAAGAAGTTCTCTTTTAGCAAGAAAGTACAATCTGCTTATTCCTGATCCACATATCGAAACATTTGCCGTGTTTGGTCTTTTTAATAATATCTCGTGGCCTAAAGAGGCGAAGAATGGAGATATCCTTATCCTGGCCTTTGAGCATGGGTGGTTTTGGTTTATTCCTTTTGCCGATGGACGGATTTCTGTAGGCGTGGTAGTAGATTTCAAATACTACCAACGTTGTCGTATAGAACCGCTGGAAGATTTCTTTGACTTGATGATACGAAACGCTTCAGGACGAGTTGCTACTTTACTAAAAAATGCTTCGAGAGACGAACCATTACATGCACTTCAGAAGTTCTCAAGATATGCAGAAAAGAAATCCGGGCCGGGATGGGTCTCCATAGGTGATGCAGCAATGTTTGTTGATCCTGTATTTTCAGCCGGAGTATTTGTGGCCATGTCAACTGGCAGATTGGTAGCCAGCATAACAGCAGAAGCCATTTCAAAAAATCATGAACTGAATGCTGAAACCTACAAACCCTATGAAGACGCTCTGGTTTCTGCCTACAATACAGTCCTACCGTTTATTTATCATTTTCGCTCTCCATCTTTTCAAAAGCTTCTTTTTCATCCTCCGAAAGATGGAAAGCTTGTTAAATTAGTAGTAACTATTCTTAGTGGCTGTTTTTTTAAACCGGAACTTACCGATCAAGACAGCAAACGCTTCTGGAGAATAGTACGCTTAATTGAAACTAAAGACAAATTAGTATATTTCCTAAAATTTCACTGGCTATTTGATAAATTTAAAATATAGAGCTTATTAATAAAACAATACGGTCTTTAATTGTCCTTCATTTCGGCTTGCCATAATTTTTCTTGGTATATTTATTTATTTATTCTCCTGCTGGTGGATTTGCTGCTTACAATTTGGTCGCGATTAATATGTAGGTCTTTGGTAATGACAGGTTGAGTAGCAGCAAAATTGAGTTGTCCATTGAGTTTACTGTTTACTTATACTATAAGATATAATATTGTGGCTGCAGGAAATCCATTTTATCCCATCTCTATACAATTGAGATGGTATGTTGAAGAATCTGAAAAGTGAAAGTCTTATATTCTTCCAAATATTAAAAACCCACAGTTCACATTTTATTGCTCTATCATAGTTTTACCATTCATTGTTTTTTTTAAAGAATCAACACATTCAAAATCTTTGGGCACCTTATAGCTGGCTAAAACCTCATAACAAAAACGACGTAACCCATCAATATCTAATGGTAATTTCGTTGACTGAAGGACAATACGTGCTTTTGGGATTTGGCCGAAGGAATCGTGTGGCTCTCCGTAAATAAATGCTTCGTGGATCTCTGGAAATGATTCCAGTACCTGTTTCACTTCTTCAGCAAATATCTTCATTCCCATAAAGTTTATGATCTGGTCAGATCGTCCATAGAGGTATAAAAAACCATTTTCGTCAATTCTCCCTAAATCGCCGGTCTTAAACCATCCCTCCTTGAGAGCCTGGTTCCGAATTTGCCATGGGCTAAAGTAAGCATCGAAAATACCAGGGCCTTTTAGATAAACAGATCCGATACCCTTAACATCCTTATCTTCAATATAGATCTCATATCCAGGGAGCATTTTCCCTACAGACGACCTGAACTCTGAATTGCCAGAATGATTGATGAAAGGGAGACCTATTTCTATGATGCCATAAGCAGCGCTCACTTCAAACCCAAATTTCTCTCTAAATTCTTTTGCAACTTTCCCATTAAGACTCACTGCAGTTGACACCGCCATCCGAACCTGAGAACAGGCATTAGGGTTAATATTCACAGAACTAACCATCGCCTGATAATAAATGGGTGAAGCATAAATAAAAGTAATATCTTGTTGACTCAATCCTGTAGCGAGACCTTGAGGTGTGCTCTGTTCACACAAAACAAGAGTTGCACCACGTCTTAAGAACAGGAGAATTGATACTACAAAATGGCAAGACATTGAAAGAACCCAGAGGATAACATCCTGGCTGGATATTTTAAGGACTTGGTTTGCCGCATCTGTACGTTCTAAAATAGACTCATGCGAAATAACCACACCTTTGCTCTTACCTGTAGTCCCAGAAGTGAACCGGATAAAGGCCGGGTTCAAAGATTCAAATTCATTTTGCTCTGTTAACTTTTTATTAAGATGCTGAATAGCAAATGAATGCTTCTTATAAGAAATAAAAAAAGGTACATGTTTTTCATTTGAGTCATAGAGTGTTTCATCAAAAATGAAATATTCTATTTTCATTTCGTCAATAATTCTATTTATCTCTTTTTTTGAGGAGTTTAAATTGATTGGTACTGCTACCGCATTCAGAGAAAGAATTGCCAAAACCAAAATGATATAATCTGCCCCATCAGGACACAGAAGCGCCACTCGGGCATATTTCTTTATCTCCTTATTTTCTAATTTTTGTGAAATGTCTTTAATGTTTTCAAAAAGCTGTTCATAAGTAAAACTTGAAATCGTTTCTCTGATCGCTACATGGTTCAAATATTTTTTAGACTCTTGTTGGATAACTTTTACAATATTCATAGTGTTATGGCTATTCCAGATTCCGTCCTTTACACTTTGTTACCGGTTAAGATAAGAAAATGCTATTTCCGCACTGGCCTCGCCAAGAGCTAAGCACGTACCTGTTACTCGCGTAGATGCTAAAGCTCTCGAAGAGACAGAAATGCACCGACCGGCAGCAAAGAGGTTAAAAAAATCGTTTGAAACCAGACAACGCATGGGAATCTCATAATATTGGTCACGAGGTAGATAACGATACCGAGGGCCATGGTTTTGGTGCCAAAATTCTATTGGCCAGGCTCCCTTCACAACACCGTCATCAAATTTCCTCCCTGACAACACATCCTCTTCGCTAAGTACATAAAGGCCCATCATTCTTATACCTTCCCTTTCAGAAACAGAAGGAGCAAAATAAACAATTTCTGAATCTTTAAATTCTTCAATTTCGTTCTTCAAAAGGTTATGAATCAATTGCGCCTGGCTTTGTATTTCTTCCAGACAATATTTTGTGTCGCGTGGAATGATACTTATTCGCAATACACCCTCATCCGATTTGTTGTTGGAAATCCAACTTCCAAACCGCAAGTGATTATCAAGAACACCTGATTTTACAGCTTTCGCAAGGTAATAAAAAACTTTTAACTGATTTAATCTCAGTGTTTTATGAACACCCTTGATTTTAATGGCATATGCAGCTAATTGTCTCTTTGTGGCAGGCGCAATATCATAAGAAGCGCCACTTAGGTATAGAACCTCTCCTTTACCGCTGGCGTCAATAACTGTGCGGCACTTAATAGTATGCACATTTTGAAGATGTTCTATGCTCAGCTCTTCAATTACTTGATTTATCGAATGAACTTTTACTACTTTTGCATTAAACACAACCTTAAGTTTTTTCTGAGACTGAACATGCTTTTTGAAATAACACTGTAAAGCTTCAGGCACAAATTCAAGAACATAAACATTTCCAATCCTTTGCATCTGCGCGTATCCGCTTTTTTTCATTTCCTCCTCTAGATCACGCGAAATTCCATTATTTAACGTTTCATCTGGACATGTTTCACTGTAAGGATATAAACCACAAATGAATTGATGCATTGAAGAACAAGACACACCTCCCCAAGTTGAACACTCTTCTACTAAGATAGTTTCCATACCAAGCTTAGCAGACTTAAGTGCTGCACTAAAACCCGCAAAGCCACCACCAACAACACACACGTCATAAACTTCAGAAAATGCTTTCATAATTCCAGGGCAAACAACCGGACATACCGGTGGGAACAGCAGAAGCTATTCTATTTTATTAAAAATACTTAAGTTTATGCTGCCATTCAGAACATTCTAAATTCGCAATATGGCAACAAGATACAATCAAAACTCGGAGCTTATCAAATACGCTTCGGAAGTTCAAGTATCTTATAATATGAGAGTTTGGTAAGTTTAAAAGGATACGTACTGAGAACCTTCTGAGACTGATAGTAGAAATATAATGACGCAATATCTATTAAAATTAAAGATTCTTAACTATGTAATATATTATGTAATATAGAGTGTTCACGCTATTACAGCTTTAAATTTTATTTGTTTTCTGTTAGTTTTACCTATTGAAAATTGTTATATTGCCTGAGAAAAGAGAAAGGGATTTAACGCTATCTACAAATGTCGGCGGTTAAGAAACCAGACACTTAGACTATTTAGAAAACCGAAACTCCGCCTTTGTGCTATTGGCTAATAAAACTATATTAAAATTTATAAGCCGTAAAAATTAAATTTAAAGTAATAGCACGAAAGAGTTACGATAACTACTTTATGACTTTCAGTTCATCATTAAAAAATTGCAGGTCTATTGTAGCAACCACAGAGCGGATAGCTGCTTAATATTATATTCCAAAAACATAGCTATAAATAAACACGGGAGGGCATAAAATGAGAGGACTATTTATACTTTTATTGCTTAGCTTATTATTGGTACCACCAGCTGTTTATGCGCGTGATGATATTGGCAGCTACTCCATCAAAGAAGCAATGGACCTAGAACTGTCAAAGGAAAATTTAGGGAATGACATTAAGTTTTATTTTGGTGATCAAGCTCATGGAAAGATATTAAAAAATTACGGAGAGTTCAGAACCAATAAAAAAGCGAATGCTTTCATCAAATCAGATCTGAAAGCATGCCAGAGGGCGTTTTTGTCAGCAATGATTTCTCTTAGAGATAAGACGGTAATAGAGGGTGGCAATGCGGTAATTAACATCAAGTCTAACTACCGGAATAATTTGACATCTAGCAAGGATAATTTCCAATGTGGTGCAGGCGGTTTAATGGCGGGTGTGGCTTTAGTTGGTACTGTTGTTAAGCTTGCCGAATAAGATTTCACATAATATACGTATCGGTTAGTTTGCTACATTTCTCTTGGTAAATATTTATTTACTTTTTTGAGAACACTTATGTCTTTACCGTCTGTTCAGCCTAAATAGTTGCGATTTAGGTGATAACGAGTGAGTTAGACAAAAAAGAAAGATATCAGGTAAGTTGATAGATGTAGTGAGCAAGCGCCTCAAGGGTTTTTCTATCTGCAGGTTGCATTCCAATTTCAATCAATTTAACACCAAACTTTTTTTCAATAAAGACAAGAAGTTCAATAAAACTCATTGAATCAAATCCAAGATCTTCCAAAGTTGCTTCAGATGAAATCTTCTCCGTTTGATCTGACAATATGATTTCGGCTTCGCGTACTAATGCTTCCGTGATTTCATTTACACTTTTTTCTTCCATTATCTATTTGGGTTTTTATGTGTTGAGCATTGCTTTACTTCTATACAAAAACTATTAAAACAGTAGATTTCAACAGGTCCAGAAATTGATTACAACCATTTATTTACTTCGTCATTTTGATAAAGACAAGCTTTTGTGTGTTGTTATGTGAAATACATTGAATTTGGTTTAATTCTCGTTCCTTTGATTTGTCAGCTACATTCCATAATTCAGTTCTATCAACATTGGGACTTGCATACTGCGTCTGATTCTTAAGCATAAGTGCGGCGGCAGCACATTCAAAAGCATTTCCTGTCATGAATCCTCCGTATATAGAGGAATAAGCCGCAACCGGAATCCCTTTATTTAATATATCCTTGTACACTTCTTCGCTTCCACCCATAGCGTTTGTACCAATAATGGAAAGATCAACATCCGTCCAACCATGTGAATTGCCTGTAATATCGATTTCTGTAAAAGCGCCGTATTTTTTCTTTCTCGAATCTTGAGATACGAGAAAAAAAGCACTTCCCTCTCCAGGTACAAACTTTGGCCGTTTAAGACAACTGAGTGGACTCATTTTTCCATTATGCGCCACCGAAAGTTTCTCTTCGCATATGTATTCCATAGCGGGTGAGCATTCATCCACAATACCAACCAGAACCTTTTTGAGGCGACCTTCATTCAACCAGGAAGATGCGAGCAAAAGCGCCTGTTGGAATGAAAAGTAGAACTGGGTTGTTGTCATTACCGGTCCCGTACAACCAAGTGCACTTGCAACATAAGAAGCCGCAGCGTTATGAATGGAGTTTGCAAATGTTGTAGGCGAGACTTTCTTTTCTCCATAATCAATAATGTCATCTAAAACTTTAAAAATGGTTGCATGCGGACCAAATGCGGTTGCTATTATGATCCCGATTGATGACTGATCTAAATCTGCAATATCTAAGTCACTATCATGAATAGCATCACAAGCTGCAAAAACAGCTAATCTGCTGAAACGATCAGAGCGCCTGACCTTCTTCAGGATATTGTAGTCTATTAAAGCGTCTTTGGGGACCCTGTAAGCTTTACGTCCATCAGCTGAAACTGTAGGTTCATCCCATCCATCTTTTAAGGCTTGTTCAAACTTATTAAGTCCTCGCCCCCGGGTGAATATAATCCCTATTCCTTCAATAAAAACGGGTTTCATTTAAATATCACCTTCTTATTCTGGAAACTCTATTACAAGTGCTGCATCACAACCACCAAAGCCCATAGATGTTGAAAGTGCAAAATGCCCTTCAATCTGTGTCTTTTGGGTTACAGGGGCAATTGGAATATTCGGGTCAAGCTTCTTGAAACCAGCGCAGCCGGGTATCCAACCTTGTTCCAGTGCAAGAATACAAAAACCAGCTTCAAGTGCGCCTGCTGCGCCTAACGTATGCCCGATATAACCCTTTGTAGATAAGAACGCAATTGTTGAGCCAAACAAATTATGCAGAACACGGGCTTCAACCAGGTCGTTATCTATTGTTGCTGTTCCATGTGCATTGATAAATGAGATTGCGTCAGGTTCCAGGCGAGCATCAATGAGAGCACCTGTGGTGGCCCGCTCAAGCCCAGCACCCGAAGGATCAGGCGAAGTCAAATGATGTGCATCGTTTGAAAAGTCGTATCCTCGCATTATGGCTCTTGGTTTCTTTTTTCGCCTTTCCATACTTTGTTCACTTTCAAGCAGCAGTACCCCAGCGCCCTCACCTAAATTTAATCCTTTTCTATTTAGATCAAAAGGGGAACACAATGAATCGCTTAAAATACCAAGAGCGCCAAAACCACAGAAAGGAACTTTATTTAATTCATCTGCGCCACCCGCAATGGCGATATCACATAACCCTGACCGGAGCCATGACATGGCAACCCCTATCGCATTCGCGCCGGAAACACAGGCATTAACTACCGTTATTGAGGGTCCTTCTGTTTGTAAAAAAGAGTGAATCCCTGAGGATAGATTTCCTTCCAGATAAAGGTTGACGGAATCCATCGGAGCGCTTCCTTTATCGCGGAATTCCATATTGAAGTTAATATCATTTAAAACACTTCCCACCGTTGTACCCATTGCAACACCAATACGTTTACCTCTGATTTCTTCCTTTAGAGATGCGTCATCAAGAGCATCTTCTGTAGCCGCAAGGCAGAGATTTAAAGTCCTGAGTTGTTCTGGAAAATAATGACGCGAAAAGCCCTTAGCTTCATAAGCTGGTGATTGAATCTGAGTAGAAAAAAGAGAGACAGGGCCTGCTCTACGTTTTCCAGATTCAAAGCTCGTAAGTGTCTCTTTTTCATTTTCACCTGCAGCCGAAATTAAACCTAAACCTGTTACGTATATTTTCAATTTCCATCCTTTGGGGCATTCATCTGTATAAATCGAGATAAAGAATCTACAGTAGCAAAAACCTCACGACCTTCATTCATGTCCTTTATCTCAATCTTAAAATGTTTTTTAAGGAGAACAACAATTTCTAAAGCATCCAATGAATCAAGTCCAAGTCCTTCGCCAAACAAGGCCACATCATCTTTGATTTCTGAGGGGCCAAGCATCTCTAACTGACCCAAATTACTCACGAGTAGTTGCTTTACTTTTTGACGAATTTCTGTTAACTCGTTTTCGTGGCTGCTGTTCATTTAAAACCCCTTTTTTGACTCCATACGTCATGATGCAGGAAACATTCATAAGGATGCTTCTCTGTAAACGCTTCTAATACATTCACATATTCTTTAACCCACTTTGCCAACTGTTCCTTTTTGTTTTTTTCACTATTGTACGCCGGATACCAAATATTTGAAATGTCAACCATGTATTTCCTTTTAGATATCTTATGTGTTAATAATGCAACAACCGGGCTACCAGCAGCAGCAGCCACATAGAATGCTCCGTACGGAAAATATGCAGGTGTGCCTAGAAATAGCACCTCTAAGGTATCAAAACCGTATCCTCTATCCCCCATAATGCATACAAGCTTTCCCTTCTTTAATGCTTGCATCATCTCAATAACACCTCCAAAATAACCTTCTGGATCAATAACTTCTACAGGCTTAATTTCTTGTTCGCCTATCTTCAAAAATTCTCTAACTGCAGGATTATCTTCAGGGAGCATTACTATGCAAATATCCTTTTTTAAATGTTCTGTTTTTCTTAGAGCTACTTGCCAATTACCAACATGACTTGTAAGAAGAACAACTCCCTTTTTTGATTCTTGAAGTACTTGTATCGTCTCTTTTGTAATAATATCGTCATATTCGAAATAGTCAGGATACTGTGTGATAGCATATCGGTCAATAAGTTGTCTACCCTGATTTACAAAAATCCGGTTAATATGCCAGTAATTGGTTAAAGCTGTTGACTGTGGGAATCGTTTTTCAATATAATTCAAACATGTGCTGACCGCTTCACGATCAAAGAGTAAATAATGTATGCTGACAACTTCAAGTAAAAGATATGCGCCGTTTAGTCCAAAGACTCGTAGCACTAACTTAAAAAACCAGATTCCAAGGAAATTTCCACGGTGTTTAACCTTAATCTTGCGAGTTTTCATGTATGATTCTTCAGGATTCCACTTTTTTTCGAATAGAGTTTGAAATAAAATAGACGACTGTGCCAACAGTCAATGCCAGAAATGGTGCGAACGCAAGAGATCCTATAAACCAACACCATAGCAAACCTGGTGCCTGTCCTACAAATGCTTCTTTTGAAACATGCACAAGCCACTTTCCGTTCTGCATAAAATATCCCAGTTCAATACACACAAAAGGAACCAGTGGTGGCATGCAAAGATTTTGAATACTTAGCGCCATGACCTTGTTCAAGTGAAGGCGCATTGTAACATAAATTATTGCGATCGTATGGGTAAAAAGAAGCGGTAATGTCGCGAGAATAATGCCAACCACTGCAGATGCTGCTAACCCGGCGGGGGTTGCATTTTCTTTCAACAATTTTTTTAAAAACTGAATGGGATGAAGAAAAAATCTAAAATCAATTTTATCTTCTTTTTTAGAAACCAACTTTTTATGAGGCATTGGAAGCATGCGCCGCAACACTAAACGGGAATGCATCACTGAAATACGGAAATTATCAACAAACGGTCTAAAACTTGAAATCCGCTTCTCCTTTTCAGGATACAAGACGCCAATCTCAACCATTTTCAAATTAAGCCCTGCCCAGGCAGCTCTTGCAAGCGCTTCGGTTTCAAAATCATAATAAGTACCGCAAAATTTCAGCTTCTGAAAATGTTTTACTGGGTATGCCCTGAAGCCACTTTGGCAATCTCGAATTGAAACACCTGTTTCAACACTCAACCAGAAATTAGCCACTTTACGACCAAACTTACTCCTATTAGGAATTTCAGGACCAGTAAAATCGCGACAGCCAATTACAAAAGAGTCTTCATCGTTTTCAATTAAAGAGAAAAAACCTTCAAGATCTGATGCCTGATGCTGCCCGTCTCCATCGACCGTAATCATATAACGAGCATCCTTTTCAGCAACATAATCGAGCGCTGTCAAAAGAGCCTTTCCCTTTCCCTGATTCACTTGGTGACGCACGATTGTAATATCTGTATCAGACAATAATGATATAAGATCGACATCTGTACTTCCATCATCTATGACGAGCACGTTAGTGAGTTGCTCGCGACACTCAAGCGCTATTGAACGGATAGTTTGCCCATTATTGTAAACTGGAATTACACACCAAATTGTATCTAAATTACCTTGCTCATACATATACGTACTAAACATCCTTTCTGCATCTAAGAGTTGTCTCTGGTAAAGTAAATTTCACTAATAATAATGATTTACCCATTTTGATTTTCAAGATATAGTTTTAGCATAGCTACTTTCTTTTCCTTGTCTTCAATAACTGCTTGTACATTCACGCTACCGCTTTTATTAGTGGTCAAATTACAAACAACTGTGATTTTCTGAGCATAAGTGACAGGAGCAACATATTTCGCAGAAACCACTTCTTTTAGACGAAAGGCTTTATTGTAATGTTTTTCACACATGACAACCACGGCTCTGATCTTACATATTCCCGGAAGAATCGGATTGTTATCAAAATGACCCTGGAATCCTATAAACTCTTTAGGGAATACAAACTGAGCAGAAAGAATCTGTTCGTCGCACTCTGTCAACCCCGACATACAATCAATAATTTCTTGGCTCATCTGACTCACTCAAAGACCTCCTTTAACCTTAAAACTAATTTATATTTATGATCATAGTTTTCAAAAAGAATTTTGCAGGGATATAAATGCTCTCCATTAACTTCATACTCAAAATAACGAACACTCCAAGCTTCATGTTTACCTCTGAAATAGTGCTTTTGATATAGGCGGTTACCCGGTCCACCATAAACCCACTCAATTTTATCCTCCCCTTTTTCCTGCACCACTAAGATCTTTCCCTTTTTTTTGTGTGTGTAAGTGTTTGCGGGAGGAACACGTTTAAAATAAATTCTACGTATATCTTCGGCAATAGATCTTGCCATAATTTGTTCATCTACTCTTTTTGTAATTTGTGGAATATTGAAAGAATAAACAACTTGTGCTCCTGACGCTTGAACTTGCACAAGTTTTAATCCAAGCGGATTAAAACCAATTATCTCTACAGAGTCTTCTTTTTCATTAATACGAGTATATGAAATAATTGCTATTTGAAGGTCCTTATAGATATAGACCGCAGACTCCATTACTTCAAATGAGTCTGGAAGCATTTTCTCAAAATTTTCACATACCCTAATTGGATCCAGATGAGCAACAGATCTGAAATCAACCTTTTCGAATGGAGTTTTAGCACATGCACTTAAAAAAACTACCAAAAAAGGCCAGATAATCCATAAATGTATTTTCATACTGTTTGGCAAGGTCCTGTTGGAAAATTATCCTGCTTTATTAACCGATAAAGTGAAGGTACTACAAAGACTGCAGAAAAATACCCTGACAGAATTCCCAAAACCATTGTGATTCCATAATAAAATAATACTGGATGTTTAGTAACAACAAGAGTACCAGCACCAAATAAAGTTGTTAACGCCGAAAGTGTAACTGCCATCCTTGTATCAGATTTAAGCTGTTTGTAGCATTGGTATACCATGAAAATCCCGTAATCAATCGAAAGGCCACCTACAACCAAAAGTGCAAAGATACTTGCTGCATTCAATGTAATCTTGAACAGAGTAAACATTCCAAGGGTAACTAAGACACTGCTTACGGCTGGCACTAACGCAATCAAAACACAATAGACGTTTTTCAAAAAAATAAACGTCAGCAATGGAATTGCGATTACAATAACCAAAGATAAAAAAGTAGTCTCTGAGAGAATTGCTTTAGATAAAAGTTGTTTGAATTGATTTGCAGAAACAACAAAAGCGTCAGGCCAATTCTTACTTTCTCGACTCACCTTTTCGACAAGTTTCTCTGAATCTTCAAAAAAATTAACAATTTGACAACCCTGATTAGTTTCAAAAGCAAACCGGGGTTTTATTAGTTTTAAAACACTTAGTTCTTCAAATGCTTTAACTTCCTCAGGTTCAAGGTAAAGCATTTTGAAAAATGGATCAAACGCATCTTCTTCAAAACCATATTGTGTTGAGTAGGTTTGAAAATAATCCTTAAGTTTCTTGTAGCGACCCTCTTTCCAGAAGCGAAGCCAACGTACCAGGTTCTCATGCCGAACACGCTCCGGTAACCAAACTCTGGAAATACTATTATATGATTCGTTATCCAACAGCAAGTCAACTTGCTGCTGGATTTGATAATTTCTTTCAAGCGCTTCATTAAAGCCCGGGGCTTCTACAACAATCATGGCCGGGCGATCCTTGACCCCCCAATCCTGATCAAATTTTTCTTCAGTTTGGAAAATAGATTCTTCACTTCCATCATACTGCCTCACATCGGTTTTGAAATGAATAAAAGGCAGAAGAAGAAGGCATGAGCCCAACGAAATACTCCATATCAAAATGACATATTTATCCGGAATATTTGGTGTCCACCTAAACTTCAATTTGTACTCCACAATTTTTTCAGGATGATTCGTTAAGAAATGGGGCAGTAAAAGTGTCGCAAAGCCAAGTGATAATAAAATGCTGATAACAGTAAAAAGTGCTAGTTCACGATATCCTGGAATTCGTGAAAGCAAGAGAACGCTATAAACACCTACGGTCGTTAAAGCACCAATCATGATAGGCATTGTAATTTCACCCATTGCAACTTGCCTTGTTTGCCCTGATCGCATTGCAACATATACATGGATACAGTAATCAATCGCAATCCCGGAAATAAGGGCTCCCATTCCCATGATTATGTAAGAAAACTCACCAAGAATCCATGAGCAAATCAAAATGGAAATCAAAACCGACACGATTGGAACCATAAAAAGAAGTATGGCTTTTATATCTTTAAAGAGAAAAAGAAAAAGGGCTAAAAAACCAATAGAAGCTACAGTAATTGTGACAAATACATCACGTTTAATTACCCTTTCATTGCTCAAAGAGTGTATGTGGCCGGCAATCAAAACTGCAGAAACAGTTGTTGGGAGTTTAAGAAGCGCATCTTCAATATAACGAATCAACTCTTTTGCTCCAACTCCTTCTGTAATCGAAATATCGGTTTCTATAATAACAAGGGCATGGCAGCCATCGCGGCTGATCAAATGCCCATTTCTGATTTCAACGTTATGCTCCATGCTTGTTGCAAGATCCCGTAACTTTGCAAGTGCCTCTTTTTGAAAACCTAAAGGATCCTGTTCTATTACAGGCTTCATCACTAATCCTGAGGGCGATAAAAGATCCCTATACAGTTTCTCTAGTACTTTGTGAACGGATGAACTATTCAGCCTTGAGTCCAGGACGTTAAGTTCTTCTTCAGACATAAGCTGAGGAGCAAGTCTCACAAATTCACGTATACCGTCATAAGTTATAGCTCCATCTGTCCCTGTGACCACACGTTTAATCATTGGTGTGTCTAAGTTGGCGCTAAATTGATCAACTGCGGAGATAAGCTTTGGAAAATCATTACTATCTTTTATCTCGAAGGATACAAATACATTACCGGCTAGAGGTGTCTCTCTAAAAAAATCAAATGTTTGGAGAATGTTTTCATGTTGAGGTAACATTACCTTAATATCATTGGTTAACTTAATAAAACGTAAGCTGAACAATGCAAGCAAAACAACCAAACCAACGGCTACGGCTAAAGCAATTTGTTTTTTTCTTTCCGCCCTAAATTGAGATTCAATACTAGCTTGCACGACTCAGAATCTCCCAGACTGAAGGATCAATCTCTTTGTTTATAAGCGTTTCTTTAAAATGAAAGATTGACATGTCTCCGCTTTTTTCTTTTACTTCTATCGAATCAATTGCACTTTGTTCCTGATTGAATTGAATCACCACATGTTCAAGCATCTTCAAATAAAAAGAGTGCTCATTCGGTATGAAACAAATCCTTAAGGGAGCATTGGAAATGATCTCTATTTTATATTCATCTAGTAATGACAGGTAGGAACCGTAGAACCATGATTGCATTTGCTCAACTATAGTTCTTAAAACAGGCATATCCTTAAATGAGATTACATCAACACGATCTGTTTCATGGTTCCATTGAAGAACTTTATTATTTTTAAAAACAATTGCATGCTCAATTGGAGAATGCGTATGCCATGCAAAGTGGTCGGGCTTTTGCAGATAGAACGAACCAGAAAGTTCAATCTCATGTTTAAAAAGTTTCATTTTCTTTATTTGAATGAATTTTGCTTGAATACTTTCAATGTGTCCGATGTTTTTCTCTAAATCATGAAGAGCCTGACGAATCTCTGTCTGATCTGGTGAACCGCCGGAAGATGTCCAACCATCTACTGGATTTCCGAAAGAAACAATCACAAAAACACCAATCCAAACAAAAGGTTTCACTGCTATGACTCCTCTACAATTTTCTGAAAAACTTTAATTTCTCCATTTGCTAAAACCTCAGAGCCACAACGAACACTACCCTCAATTATTATAAAACCTCCAAATTCAGCAGATTTCGAGGCTTTTATCAGTAAGTTCTCGCCTACGTGTAGAGGTCTTTGAATCTTAAAATTTTTAATGCCAATTAAAAAACCTTGTTGCTTTCTTCGGTTCTCTTCACTCAACTTATACCCATTTCCAGCTGCAATGGTTTGCCCGACCATCTCAATAAAAATAGTTTCATCCACAGTTCCGTCTCGACTGGCAAATGGACTATCTTGATCAACTACAACCATTGTAACAGCATTCTCCTCACCTGCTTCAATTAAATGATCTACAACACACATTAGTCCTGAATGCAGAATATAAGGTTCTGCTTTTTGAGGCAAATCCTTGTTACTTCCGGCTGAATCAAAACTTTGATCAAGTGACATGTGGTCCTCATCGGTTAAAATGTTGATGTGTTATTTCACTTAAAGTTCTAACTTATCAACTTCATTTTGTATAATCTTACGTACCATATTCTTAAGCTTGAAAGGAGCTAAATCTTTAAACTCTTCCCAATGAATCATGGGGAGTTTGTGCAGATAAACAGTTCCTGGGGTAAAAAGCCATGAGCCTTTTTCCAGGACTTTTTGGTTTCCGCTTATGCACAAAGGGACGATGGGAACACCGGCCTTTTGTGCCACACGAAACGCAGATCCTCTAAATTGATGAACTTTACGGTCTGTCGTCCGAGAACCTTCAGGAAACGCAATGATTGATACATTCTCTTGAAGTAACTGCCGCGCGGTAGCTTCAAATTCAAGAAAAGACATTTTCTGAACATTTAAATACCCGGCAACCCAGGCAATCCATCCAATAACTGGAACTTTAAAAGGCCAATTGCCAACGACTTGAACGTATTCAACATTCAAGTTGGCCACAAAAAATCCATCGGCGCTAGATCTGTGATTACAAACGTAAACACAGGCGCCCGGCTCTTTTCCTATCTCAAAATCTTTGTAAATTATACGTACAAAAGGGAACATCAAAAAGCGCATAAGCACCAACGCATACCAACGAATCAATTGACGTACCACCCATAATGTTCTGCGCACTCCAAAAAAAGATCGAGTGATGACAACAGGGAAGAAAAAGAAAGAACTCATTCCAATCGTGACAATTATAAGAAGAGGATAAAATATAAGATTGAATAGTGTTTTTCTCATAACCTGAATAAATATATTGTATAGAAATTTCAATGTTGACAACACATCGGCTTCGCCCAGTGTGATGTCATCTTGAACACATTTGCATGCTCAGTATAAACGCTTTTTTGTCGTTAAACATTAGGCCTCTGGAATATGCCCTTCATCTTTCAAATTAATAACAAATTGATAAATATCACCAAGTGTTCGGATGTTGCGAATACGTTCATCATCTCGAATTTGAACTTTAAATTTCTTTTGAAGTGCAACAACAAGGTCTACAATGTCAAGGCTATCAAGCCCAATGTCTTCAAAAATCATCGCATCAGCTTTAAGATGTTCAGTATTAGTTTCAAAAGATTCTTCAAAGACTTCATTCACAAGTTTTTTCAGTTGTTCTTCATCCATTGCTTCATGATCCATTCTAATTATTTAATTTACGTATAATTAAAACCGCGTTAATACCTCCAAAAGCAAAACAATTTTTAACCACAACAGTGATATCTCTCTTAAGTGGCTCCCTAACATGGGCAATTTGATTACATTGAGGATCAATATTATCCAAATTCAGTGTTGGATAAATAATACTTTGGGCTATCATCTCAAGAGAGGCAGCTAGTTCAATAGCCCCCGATGCACCCAAAGTATGTCCGATGTAGCCTTTAAGAGAACTTACCGGAACTTGGTCCCCAAATACATCAGCAATAGCTGCTGCTTCAGCCTGATCTCCTTGTAAAGTTGCGGTTGCGTGAGCGCTGACATAATCCACATTTTCCGGATTTAATTGGGCATCCTTGAGAGCATCCTTCATGCAAGATCGCATTCCTTCACGGCTAGATTGGCTAACATGTGCTCCACTGCCGCAAGTAGAGTAACCAATTACTTCACCATAAATGGGCGCGTCTCGATGGATAGCATGATCATATTCTTCAAGAAGTAAAACCCCGGCTCCTTCACCGCAAACAAGACCATCACGTTTTTTATCGAAAGGCCGTGGTGAAAGAGATGGAGTGTCATTAAAATGTGTTGACGTTGCATAAAGAATATCGAAGGTCCCGGTAACAATAGGGTGAAGTTCCTCAGCGCCACCGCAAAGCAACGCATCTTGCCTTCCGCTTCGAATAAGTTCATACCCCAAACCAAGTGCTTGTAGCGATGAAGCACAAGCAGCTGAAGCGGCCATCACATACCCTTTAATTCCCAGGTACTGAGCAACATTCATTGTTACCGTATGTGACAAACATTTAAAAAAACTCATTGAAGAGAGTTCAGATATATCATAGTTTCGCAAAATTGCGGAAAAAGCTTCAAGAAAGTCACCTGCTCCACCCATCGTAGATCCCATAACACAACCAAAACGGTTTGAAGTCAGGAGAGTTTCATCAACCTTTCCATCTCGAATTGCCTGCTCAGCAGCTTCCACACCAAAGAGGCTAATCCTACCCATTGACCTGCGAGCTTTTCGGGGAATTTCCTTTTCGTTTTGTAATTCTGCCGGTGCACCCAACAGGCTTCTAAGCCCCTTATAACCTTCCCAATCCGGCATTGCCTTGACTGCGCTTTTTCCTCCGGAAAGTCCTTCCATCAAAGAGGAGAGATCGCTTCCCAATGCACTAACTACACCTCTTCCGGTGATGACAACACGTTTCACTTAAACCTCTTCTTTCCTGACACTGTATGTTTCAGGTAATTATTTTGACATAAACTCACGTAACACACACAACCTGAAACTAACGTTTCAAAATGAAAAGCGCAATAAATTATATACACAAGCTAGCTTATGTTAAATTGTCTGTTGTCTGCTGGTACACTACCTAAAATCGTGTGTGAGATAATAAAAGAAGATACCATTGCACCCACCATACCGGGTAATACAGCATTTTGTCCCGACGCATATAAATTACGCAGCGGCAATCTGCCAAATAAGTTAATTTGTCCCATTTTTTGTTTAATACCATAAGCTGTTCCGTCAGGTGAATGAAGATAGTCACGGTAACTAAGCATTGATGCCGATTCAACAACTGTCAAACGATCTTTGTACTCTGGTAAAAAATTTATAATACGTTTTAGGATTTGATTACTCCTGCCTTGTTTGTAGTCTTTATAGGCTTCCCCACGTTTTTTTAAAGACGTATGTTGCCAGGCGGAAACATCTTTAAAAAAAGAAGATTCAAGAACAGTTACCACTTTATGAAGTTTGCCTTTTACATATTCATTGCTCGTTAAAACAATTATGGCAGTCGCTTTTTCATTAGCGGGATCAAGAAGCTGATTAATATCAGGATCTGGAAAAATCGAAGTAATGGTCGGAACCAACGGTTCATCAGGATTATCTGAGCATAGAAGGCAATATAATGAAAAGAATCCCATAGAAGGTTCAAAGCCCTCTACACGATCAATAAAAGCTTTGCTTAAATGCTCGTGTGGAAGTGTCTCTAGAACCGTTTTGGGATGTACGGTAAAAACACATTGATCGCATGTTACTTTCTCTCCAGTGTTTAAAACAAAGTATCCAACTTCACGATTTTTAATTTCTCTGCACTCAGTAATATACGTTTGTAAACGAACATCAACATCTAAATTTTGAAACTCTTTTTTAAATGCATCCACAAATGCATCTCCACCATTCTTAACACGCACAACAGCCTCATGAAGTCCATAAGCAACACGAGCATGATTGGCAAATGAAACTTCGGAAGGTTTTACCCCATAACACATACAATAACTTGAAAGAATTCCTTTCAAATTATCACTCTTGATAAGTTCGTCAAGCACGTCCGCAAGACTTCTATAATCTTCATCAAGCTTCCTGGGTGTTTGTATGTCCTTACTGATACCAATAGACATAACATCTACATAACATTTTTTGCAGAGTGTAAAATAGGCTTCAATACCATCAGTGTCATTAGGAAAATACTCTTTTAAAGTTTTTTTTAAATTTTCCACGCCTGAGGGAAGATCATAAATTTGTCCGTCATGTTCAAAAATACATCGGTTAAACTTTGGATCATCAAGATAAATAGGTTCAATTTGGTTTCTAATACCTAAAACCGTCAACATGTTGTGGAGAATACCTTCGTTAGCGAATCCACCGGTAAAATGAAAACCGGTATCAAAAGCAACTCCATGTTTTCTGAAACGGGTTAAACTTCCACCGAGATAATAATGTTTTTCTAACAAAAGTACTTTTTTTCCACGAAGAGCTAAAAGCTGCGTAAGCGACAACCCGCTTATACCGCTTCCAACCACAATAATATCATAATGTTTTCTTTGAGGACCATTCATGTTGCAAGGCCTCCATTAACTCCAATTACCTGACCATGTATGTACATGTTTCTTTCCGTGCATAAAAAATGAATTACGGAAGAAACGTCTTCAACATTTCCAAAACGTTGTATAGGTATCAGAGACAAAATTTTCGCCATGGGCAATCCTTCAGTCATATCCGTTTCTATCACTCCTGGAGCAACGGCATTGACAAAAATATTTTTCTTTCCAACTTCGCGAGCAAGCGCTTTGGCAGCACCGATTAACCCGGCTTTTGAAGCCGAATAGTTAACCTGACCTGCCTGTCCTACTTCTCCTGAAGTTGATGAAACTACAACGATCCTTCCACGTTTTTCACGAATCATTGGAAACAACACGGCATGCATAACATTGTAAAAGCCATTTAGATTGGTCGAGATGACATCTCCCCATTCCTCACGAGACATCATTACCATAAGATTGTCTCGTACAATTCCGGCATTAAAAACTACAACGTCCGGAGCACGTTCGTCCATGGATTTACAAAGCGCCTCTTCCGTTTGTTTAAAATCCGCGACATCAAAAGCCGCTACACGGCAGGTTACGCCTGCCTGTTCAATCTCAGCAGATACCGTGCGTGCGGCTTTATCGTCCTTATGATAAGTAAGATAAATATCAAAACCTGATCGTGCAAGTCGCAAAGCCGTACTTTTACCTATACCACGACTTCCGCCCACCACAAGAGCTAAAGGTCTAGCGTGCATTCTAATATACTCCTCTTTTTTAAAATAGTGGATGAATTAAGGCTGATTTAACCCGTTTCAGTTTAACAGTAGTTAGTTATGCATCATTCTAGCTGTTTCTTAACTTTAGCAATAAATTCATTAAGAGCTCCTTGCATTACCTTAATCCAATTGCCATCGATGGCTGTTTGGAAGTGTTTTCTTTTTGAAATATTGCATTTCGTAAATTCAACGGAGATAGTTTCTGTTCTTCCCTCGGTTGATTTTTTCAGTTGAATATCTGTATTGATTTCAGTACTTAAACTAATCGTCCAAAATCCAGGATTCATCCATGACCAAAATTTGTTGATCTTGGCATCAACGATATATGTGCTCGGCGAAGATTGTTCCGCATTTTCTAAAACATCGAAACCATTTTCAAGAAAACCTTGCTTTAGCGACTCACGAATGACAGACTCAACAGTTTGCCCCTCCTTTAACAAGATATCTCCCATGGCTTTTCCATAGCCGTTTCGCTTTCGTGCTACAGCGCGTTTTTCTATATCCTTATTCCTTTCTTTGGATGGGTTTAGAGAGGGAATATTTGGCACCTTTGGCCTTTTTTCAAATATCCTATTATCCACAACAGATTTAATAAAAACCGTTTTCCCGGTTTTCATCGGAATTTCGACCGCTTCAGGAATTTCAGGAATATTTAACTCAATCTCCGAACGATTAAGTGCGCATCCGCTTGAAAGTACACAAAATAGAAATACAGCTGTAAAAAATGTAAAACGTTGGTTTTTCATAAATCCAC